>Elaine_p2__coassemble_401_pt1 | contig 44187 bp, 42 predicted proteins | sample Elaine_p2__metabat2_low_PE_007 | metagenome-assembled genome bin Elaine_p2 | reverse complement strand
ACTGGAACAACGGGAATACACTACAAAGCAAATAGAACTTTGCGAGTTTGAATAAAAAAATGGAGCTCGGAAATCCAGCATTTATGCGGGTTTCCGGGCTCTTACTATGTAAGCGCTTACATTGTTTTTATCAGTAAGATACTCAGCAGCCTTTTCTTCAGTGATGTATTTAAAAGTGATGCCCTTACTTTTCATTTTAGTAATTAGCTGCGGAGCAGTTTGTTTTGGCTTATCTATTTTATTTGACATATATGCTCCTTATAACAAGTTTTCACTTCAAAGAATTAGGATTTACTTTTACTTTAACACCATTAGATGTATCAAGTAATATCTGGCTTTTCTGCAATTCCAATTCTACTTTTTCTTTCGTTTCTGCAATTTCATCAATAGCTGCTTGAGTAGCCTCGTTTAGATTTTCTCCAGCGGACTTCAAAGCACTATGGTAAATGAAATTCATTTTTTCCCACTTTAACAGGTCATTCAATACTTTGTAGCTTTTGACATTTAACAGAATATCCTGCAAGGATAATGTGTGTGCTTTCCCTCTGGTGGTATATCCAAATTCCAGATAAGAGGAAAGGATAGGATTGAATAGATACTGTCTCTTCTTTCAATAGCATATCTTCCCCACGTTCGCCACTGATCTGTAGGACGCCGGAATTACAAAGTACCATAAGCACGCCAATGAGGTCACCGACTGTTTTCAGACGGAGCCCGGCAGTGTCACTGCCGTTCAGTGCGTTATAACTAACACCGAGAGCAGCTGCGATCTTTTCTAATTGAGGAGGTTGTGGCTGCATTTTGTTTGTTTCATATTTTCGAATGGAAACAGGATGGATACCAGTTAATTCAGCCAATTTATCCTGTGTGATACCGATTTGTTTTCTGTAATACTTAATCTTTTCGCCTATGGTCTTTTTTATCTTTTATTGTCCAGGCTTGTGGGAGGATTTGTCTTATGATCATTCATATAGTCCTTCAGTTTATTGCATCATTTTTTGGAACCATTGCATTTTCTATTATGTTTTTTGTACCGAGGAAGTACTATCCATGCTGCGGTTTGATCGGAGGGTTTGGGTGGATTACCTGTTGGATCGTCATGCATCCTTTTGGCATGTCGTATTTCACCGGAACAATTGTAGCGTCGGCAGTGGTGGTACTGCTTTCCAGGATCTGCGGTGTGGGGCTTAAGTGTCCGGCAACGCTTTTCATGCTGTCTGGATTGTTCCCTCTGGTTCCGGGAGTCGGTATTTACTGGACTGTTTATTCTGTGATAACCGGAGATCTTATGGAGGCTTCCAGATATGGAAGGCAGACGTTTGGAACGGCAATAGCTATTGTCCTTGGTATTTGTTTTGTATTTGAGGTTCCGCAGAAAACAATCGCGAAGATTGCAGCTGTTTTTCATATAAAAAATTTTTTTAAATGAAAAAGTCTATATTTGGAGGAATGACTTTAAGATTTATTGTTTCAGGTATAAATATATGAATTTTCTTGACAAAGAATAAATGCTGATTTATTATATAGGTAACCGATATATAGATTATCTATACAAGGAGAGTGGACAATATGGCGATTGAAAAAGCTTTAGTTTCAGGAAGTATGACCCTTCTTATTTTGAAATTATTATCAGAAAAGGATATGTACGGTTATGAGATGATTGATACCCTGCGTCAAAAATCTCAGAACGTTTTTGAGTTGAAGGCAGGAACGTTATATCCGCTTCTGCATAGCCTTGAGGATAAGGGCGCGTTGGTTGTATATGAGCAGGAGGTTGGCGGAAAAACCAGAAAGTATTATAGTCTGACCAGACAGGGAAGAGGACTTCTGGACAAGAAAACAGAAGAATGGAGAGAGTATTCGGAGGCAGTATCAAATGTTCTTGCATTGGAGGTGTAGTTTATGGAAGAGTATCTAAAAATATTGCTGGAGCAGATCCGCTGTAAAAAGGCGCGGCCTTATATACGACAGGAACTGCAGGATCATATGGAAGATCAGATTGAAGAAAACATTCGGTCGGGAATGAATTTTGAACGTGCAGAAAAAGAGGCTGTGAAAGATATGGGAGATCCGGTGGAAACAGGGATTTCTCTTGATCGAATCCATAAACCACAGGCTGCCTGGAAGCTTATTGTTATAGTGATCATGATCAGTGCGGTGGGTATCTTTGTGCAGATTATGATAGCAAGGCACGCAAAAGGAGAATATGTATCTGCATCCGGGAGATATGTAGTTCATGTTATGCTGGGAATTGCTGTTATGATCTTTTTATATTTTTTAGATTACACGATACTTGCAAGATTTTCCAGGATCATTGCAAGCGGGCTGATAGTCCTGTGTTTAGTGGCAGTTTTTTCCGGAAATATGGTAAACGGTATGATATATTATATTGGAATAGGAGGAAGACCGGTATCTGTACAGGCATTGATGCTGTTTTACGTTCCGGTTTACGGAGGCATTATTTACAAGTATCACGGATCGGGTTATGCAGGACTGATGAAATCAATAGCATGGATGATCCTGCCGGTCATTCTTGTGCTTCGCCTTCCGTCTCTGACAACAGCAGGTATGTTGATGGTATCTATGTTGGTGATACTGACAATTGCCATACAGAAAGGCTGGTTTCATATACAGAAGAAAAAAGCAATATGCGGGCTGTGGGGGATTTTTACGATCTTGCCGGCAGCAGTTCTTTTTATAATGTATTTTGGGCATGGTATGATGCCTTATCAGCAGGCGCGTATTCAGGCATTTTTTGCTGGAAGGGAAGAGAATCCTCTGAAAATGCTTATGAATGCAAATAAATTTGTAGGAAGCAGTGGTACAGAGGTAAGCATGGTTTTGCCTGAGTTTAACAGAGATTATATATTGAGTTATTTATCCTCTATGTATGGAATGATTGCCGGAATTCTTATATGCTGTGTTTTAGCTGTTCTGATCATTGCGGTTTTTAACACTGCTGTGAAACAAAAAAATCAATTAGGCATGATAATGGGATGTGGATGCGGTATGATCTTTCTTGTAAGTTTTCTGGTTAATGTATTGGAAAATATTGGAATATTTCCATCTTTTGCTGCATTTCTTCCATTTATATCTGCCGGAGGAAGTTATATCATTGTTTCCTATGGACTAATGGGGGTCGTACTAAGTATATATAGGTATAAAAATGTTTATCCACGTCATGTAAAGATAAGTGGTCAAAAAAGGAAATCAACGGCAGGATTATAGGCTGACATTTCAGACGACAGGTAGTCATATGATTACCTGTTGTTTTTATTTATATGAATTTCTCTGAATCAGATACTGAAATCTGTTGTTGAAACAGGGAATTTATTTGTTGAACGGCATGTGATATACTCTAAATGAACGCAGTGAACATATATCCCGTGAAGGCTGAGGTGATAATTCGTATGATATTCGAGATAAAAAGATTAATACCATGTCCATGGAATAAATATGATACCAAAAACTTATATGAATATGCAAAGGATCCCGCTGAGGATCTGCTTGCTGAATGGGAACACAGACATGACAGAGAAAGATGATTAGAAAGGCTATAATACAGGTGAAAAATCAGATGAAATTTGAATTTGATAAAGTGTTCTGTCAAATGATGGAAAAATGTCAGTTGGATACGGTGATCCTTCTGGGGCATATCAATCCTGATGGAGATGCATCCGGGTCGGTAATGGGAACAGCTCATTATATCCATGCGGTATATCCTCAGTATCAGGTATATCCCTATCTGGAAGATACGCTGGATAAGGGACCGAAGAAAATGGTAACCAAGGATTTGTTGTTTGATCCCTTTATGCTTCCAACAGAAGAGAGATACGCAGTGATCGTTTGTGATACTGCAATTTTAAAAAGACTGGCGGGTAGGGAAATATATGAAAATGCTGAGGCGTCTATAGTGATCGATCATCATGCATCGAATGAGGGCTATGGTGATGTGAACTACACCAGAGTTTCAGAGGCCTGTGCAGAAAACGTTTATGAGATACTGAACTGGAACAGCTGGAAGAATGCTGTAAATGAAGAAAGACAACTTCATCCTAATGCGGCAGATTATGTTTATATGGGAATCCTTCATGATACAGGAAGTTTTGCCAGAGCTGGGGAAGCTACCTTCCAGGCGGCAGCGGAGCTGCTTAAACTTGGTGTGGATCATAACTATGTCATGCAGACAATGCACAATGATACGGTGTATGATCTGCAGAAACGTGGATATCTTTTCTCGAAAGTACAGAGAGCTGTGGATAACCAGTCTGCTTTTGTGATTGTCAATAGGGAAATGATTGAGCAAAAGGGGATTTCTTATGAGGATATTCATTCGGTCAGTGAGAGTTTGCGTGACTGTGAAGATGTAAAACTGGGTTTTACCATGTATGAAGAAGAGCCGGGACGCTTTCGATGTTCTTTCCGCTCGGACGGAAAATGGATAAATGTGAATGAGCTTCTGGCACCATTTGGCGGAGGCGGACATGCCGGTTCTGCAGGAGTACGTAAGCGTACGGATGATCCGGATGAGTTTCTGGAGATGATACTTCAGAGAGTGGAGGAGATAAAAATGATAAGAAAAATGGAACTTCGGGATTTGGATGCGGTTATGAAGATCTGGCTTGATTCTAATGAGCAGGTTCATGATTTTGTACCGGAAGAATACTGGAAAAATCATTTTGAAGAAGTAAGGTCTATATTGCCGGAAGCAGAAGTATATGTATATGAGTCAGAAGGCAAAATCCTGGGATTTGCAGGGATGATGGAAGACTATATTGCAGGGATATTTGTGGCAGAAAAATTCCGTTCAAAAGGAATCGGGAAAATTTTGATGAAGTATATGAAAGAGAAAAAGCAGAAGCTTCGCCTTTCTGTGTATGAAAAAAATCAGGCGGCGGTAAGGTTTTATCAGAGGGAGAATTTTCAGATTCGGACAGAAGGTGTGGACGATGCTGTCGGTGAAGCGGAATATGAAATGATATGGGAAAGATAGGGCTTGTATTCTGCTTTTTTCTGTGATATAGTCAAAAAAGAATAAAAGAAAGGCGCGTAAGCGTAGGTGAGGAAATGTTCAGATAATCAAATTTGGTAAAAAACAAACATGGAAGTGATACCTGGAAACAGGTCTGTTTGTGTATGCCGGATTTGATGAATGAATGTTTGCGAACCGTTAATGATATAAGGGTTCTGTTTGCATTTGTCTGTTTTCGGCTACGAAAACAGACATTTTTTAATGTACAGGAGGAATGTATGTTACAGATCAAAAATTTAACGCTTACGCATAAGTATGACCTCAGAGTGATCCTGGAGGATTTCCAGTTGGTATTAAATCAGGGGGATAAAGCAGTTATCATTGGAGAAGAAGGAAATGGAAAATCTACATTATTAAAATGGATTTTTCAGCCGGAGCTGACAGCTGATTATGTGGAGGCAGAAGGAGAACGAAGCGTTCATGGTGAAAAACTGGGATATCTGCCTCAGGAGCTTCCAAAAGAAGACAGAGAAAAAACAATCTATGAATTTTTCTGTGAGGAGGAAATGTTCTGGGAGACGGATCCCCGGGAACTGGCAGATATTGCGTCAAAGATGGGGCTGAAAGCTGATTTTTTTTACAGAGATCAGAAGATGCAGACGCTTTCCGGAGGTGAGAAAGTAAAAGTTCAGATGGCAAAATTACTTGTGGGAAAACCGTCAGTATTTCTGCTGGATGAGCCTTCAAATGATATTGATATTGATACTCTGGAATGGCTGGAAAAGCTGATACAGGAAACTCCGCAGGCAGTGCTTTTTATTTCTCATGATGAAACACTGATCGAAAATACTGCAAATATGGTGATTCATCTGGAACAGATCTGCCGCAAAACAAAAAGTCGTTATACGGTAGTGCATACGGGCTACAGAGAATATCTGGAAAGCAGAAATCTGAATTTTGAAAATCAAAGACGAAAGGCATTGAACGACCGGAGAGAAGAAAAAAAGAGACAGGAAAAATTTAACAGGATCCGGGAAAAAGTGCAGAATGATCTGAATTCAGTTTCCCGTCAGGATCCACATTCAGGCTATCTTCTGAAGAAAAAAATGCGGGCAGTAAAGTCTATGGAGCGTCGTTTTGATCGCGAGGCAGAGGAGATGGAAAGACCGCCGGAGGAAGAAGAGGCAATTTTTTTTCGGATGAAGGACGTAAGCTTTCCGTCAGGAAAAACTCTTCTGGAATATAAGCTGGATAGCCTGGAAACTCCTGACGGAGCCGTACTTGCAAAGAATCTGCAGCTTACAGTCAAAGGACCGGAAAAGGTCTGTATCATTGGGAAAAACGGAGCCGGAAAGACGACTTTTCTGAGAAAGATCGCAGAACAGCTGATGGACAGAAAAGATATCCATGCCGTGTATATGCCTCAGAATTATGAGGAAATGCTGGAGCTTTCCATGACGCCGGCAGAGTATCTTTCCGAGAATGGAGACAGGGAGGAGCAGACCTGGATCCGTACCTGTCTGGGCGCTTTGAAGTACACAGCAGAGGAGATGGATCATGCAATCTCAGAACTGTCCGGCGGGCAGAAAGCCAAAATACTTCTTTTAAAAATGAGCTTATCAGGAGCAGATGTGCTGATCCTTGATGAGCCTACCAGAAATTTTTCACCATTGTCCAATCCGGTTATCCGCGAGATTCTGGCGGAATATCAGGGGGCAGTAATCAGCATTTCCCATGACAGGAAATATATCTGTGAGGTATGCGAAACTGTGTACCAGATGAGCGAAAACGGACTTGTCAGGGTTCGGTAGATTATCCGGAAGGCAGTTTTGAAGAAATACTTAAATGATCTTATTGAGGAGGAAAAAGATGAAAAATCAATACAACAAAACAATTACAGCCTGCTTTGTGGGATATATCGTGCAGGCGGTTATCAATAACTTTGTCCCGCTTTTATTTCTCACTTTTCAGAGAACTTATGATATCCCTTTATCCCAGATTACATTGCTGGTAACCTTTAATTTTGGAGTACAGCTGTTGGTAGATCTTCTTGCCATCGGATTTGTGGACAGGATCGGTTACCGTATATCCATGGTAATGGCTCATGTGCTTTCTGCAGCCGGACTGATACTTCTGACCATACTTCCGGAGATTTTTTCTTCACCCTTTGCGGGAATTCTGATTTCCGTTATGATTTATGCTGTAGGAGGAGGACTTTTGGAGGTTCTGGTAAGTCCTGTAGTAGAAGCCTGTCCTTCTGATAACAAAGAAAAGGCTATGAGTATGCTGCATTCTTTTTACTGCTGGGGACATGTGGGAGTGGTGCTGCTTTCTACTGTATTCTTTCGGGCAGCAGGTATTGAAAATTGGAAGATCCTGGCAATTGTGTGGGCGGTAATCCCCATCTGCAATGCAGTTGCGTTTACCAGAGTGCCCATGGCTTCCCTGATGGAGGAAGGGGAAAGCGGTCTTAGTCTGAAAGAGCTTTTTGCTTCAAAAATTTTCTGGGTACTGCTGCTTATGATGGTATGTGCCGGAGCAAGTGAGCAGGCAGTAAGTCAGTGGGCATCTACATTTGCAGAAAAAGGTCTGGAGATATCCAAGACAGCCGGAGATCTGGCGGGGCCTATGGCGTTTGCTGTTCTGATGGGGGCGTCCAGAGCATTTTATGGAAAATATGGTGACAGGATACAGCTGGATCACTTTATGATCTGGAGCAGTATTCTATGTATTTTATCCTATCTGGGGATCGCACTGTTTCCGTCACCGGTACTCAGTCTGGCAGCCTGTGCGGTCTGTGGTCTTTCTGTGGGAATTATGTGGCCGGGAAGCTTCAGCAAAGCAGCGGCAGCCCTTCCAAAAGGAGGAACCGCCATGTTTGCATTACTGGCGCTGGGCGGAGATCTGGGATGCTCCGGAGGGCCTACCGTGGTAGGCGCAGTATCCAGTGTCATGGGTGAAAATCTCAAAATGGGCATTCTGGCAGCAGTTGTATTTCCAGTGCTTTTGTTGACTGGAATCCTGGTCTGCGGTAGAATGAAAAAAGAATAAAGAACAAAATAAAATGTCTGGAAACAGGCATTTTATTTCTATAAAGGAGAGTGCTGAATTATGGCAAAAATCAGAATTATCAAGAAAAATGATGAGTACAGTTCCGAATATGAGGTAGGAGATATTTTTGAGATCCAGGGGAGCTGGTATGGAGGTGTTCACATTTCCGGCAGAACCGGAGTTCCGATATCCCTTGACAAAGAGGAATATGTGGAGCTGAATACAGAACCGGCAGCTCCTCCGGTAACAGATGCGGCAGCCAAAAGAGATATCCGCCCGGGAGATATCGTGCAGCACTTTAAAAGAGAATGGGTGGATAAAAATACTTCAGAGTATCTTTATAAGGTTCTTGCCTTTGCAGAACATACGGAAACAGGAGAACGTCTGGTGATCTATCAGGGACTGTACGCACCCTTTAAGATATGCGCGCGGCCCTTTGAGATGTTTATGAGCGAGGCGGATCGGGAGAAATATCCGGATGTGAAGCAGAAGTGGAGATTCGAGAGGGTGTAAAAGCATCCTATCTTCCTCTAAAATCTCTTGTTCACAACATCACTTTAATGTGATATAATAATCGCGATTATTTTTTAGGAGGGGAAAGCAGTGAAAGAAAGAGAAACTTTTGGTTCGAGACTTGGTTTTATCCTGGTGTCTGCAGGGTGTGCCATTGGTCTTGGAAATGTATGGAAATTTCCATATATGGCAGGACAATACGGAGGGGCAGCATTTGTCCTGATTTATCTGGCATTTCTTGTGGTGCTGGGGCTTCCGATTCTTGTCAGCGAGTTTGCTGTAGGCCGCGCCAGCAGAAAAAGTACAGCAAAAGCATTTCATGAACTGGAACCACAGGGATCTAATTTCCATAAATACAGCTACATGGGAATGATTGGTAATTACATGCTGATGATGTTTTATACTATGGTTGCAGGATGGACCATGTATTATTGCTATGTAATGGCAACAGGAAAACTTGCAGGTGCTGACACAGAGCATGTGACAGAGTTCTTTGGAAATTTCCAGCAGTCTACAGGCACGATGACCTTTTGGATGATACTGGCAGTTCTTTTGTCATTTGGAATTTGTTCTTTGGGCCTTCAGAATGGTGTAGAAAGAATCACCAAGGTTATGATGTTATGCCTTCTGGCATTGATTGTAGTGCTGGCAGTTCATTCAGCGACGTTGGACGGCGCTATGGAGGGAATTAAATTTTATCTGGTACCGAATTTTGAGAATATAAAAAAGGCAGGTATCGGAAATGTTATTTTTGGTGCTATGTCTCAGGCATTTTTTACCCTGAGTATTGGAATTGGCGCTATGGAAATTTTTGGAAGCTACATGAAAAAAGATCTGACTCTCGCAGGAGAGAGCCTGAACATCCTTGTTCTGGATACATTTGTTGCATTAATGGCAGGTATGATCATTATTCCGGCATGTTTTGCTTTTGGAGTGGAACCGGGAGCTGGTCCGGGTCTGGTGTTTATTACGCTTCCAAATGTATTTAATCAGATGATGGGCGGAAGAATCTGGGGAGCGTTGTTCTTCCTGTTCATGTCATTTGCCGCATTGTCTACAGTAATTGCGGTATTTGAAAATATTCTGTCTTTTGCTATTGATTTGTGGGGATGGACACGTAAAAAAGCAGTAATGGTCAATATTGTGCTTGTGATTATTTTGTCTATGCCGGCAGTCCTGGGATTTGGTCCCTGGTCAGGAATTCAGATTCTGGGTGAAGGAACTAATATTATGGATCTTGAAGATTTTATTGTATCCAATAATATTCTTCCTCTTGGTTCCGTGTTGTTTGTACTGTTCTGCGCATCTAAAAATGGCTGGGGCTGGGAAAACTTCCTGAAGGAAGCCAACACCGGAAAGGGTGTGAAGTTTCCAAAGGGGATTCGTCCGTATATGATGATCGTGCTTCCGGTAGTAGTTTCTATTATTTACCTGAAGGGTTATTATGATATGTTCAAACCTAAGGGAATGGCATATTTTGTTCCCTGGATGGCTGTTGGTGTAGCGATGCTTGCGCTTGTAGGCTGGATTGCATTTGGACATAGTAAGAACAAAAAAGACAGGAGCTGACAGACATGATAGCAGAAAAAATGATTCCATTTGTACAAAATAATTCTGCAATCCGTACGATGTTTGAGGAAGGAAACCGTCTCAAGAAAAAATACGGAGCAGATAAGGTATTTGATTTCAGTCTGGGAAATCCCAGCGTTCCGGCCCCGGACTGTGTGAGGGAAGCAATCATCGATCTGGTAAACAGCGAGGAGCCTGCGGTGCTTCATGGTTATATGAACAATGCCGGTTTTGAGGATGTAAGAGAAGTGATTGCACAGTCTTTGAACCGTCGTTTTGGAACTTCTTTTTCTGCAAAGAATCTGATCATGACAGTAGGCGCTGCAAGCGGGCTGAATGTGATTTTGAAAACAATCCTGAATCCAGGGGAGGAAGTGATTGTTTTTGCACCGTATTTTCTGGAATATGGAGCATATGTGAAAAATTATGATGGTAAGCTTATAGAGGTTTCGCCAGATACAGATACGTTTCAGCCCAATCTTCAGGAGCTGAAAGAGAAGATCACCGCCAATACCAGAGCGGTAATTGTAAATACACCTCATAATCCCACCGGAGTTGTTTACTCAGAGGAGACAATCCGAGCTCTGACGTCCATTCTGGAAGAAAAACAAAGAGAATTTGGAAATGTAATTTATCTGATCTCGGATGAGCCTTACCGGGAACTGGCCTATGATGGTGTGAAAGTGCCCTATCTGACTAAATATTATAATAATACAGTAGTGGGTTATTCTTATAGTAAATCCCTGTCTCTTCCCGGAGAGAGAATTGGATATCTGGTGATTCCGGATGAATTGGAGGACAGTGAGACAGTAATCGCTGCAGCCGGAATTGCAAACCGTATTCTTGGAAGTGTAAATGCACCGTCACTGATGCAAAAAGTGATTGCCCGCTGCGTGGATGCGGAGGTAGATGTGGCAGCCTATGACAGAAACCGTCTTGCTCTTTATAATGGTCTGATGGAATGTGGATTTCAGTGTATTAAACCGCAGGGAGCTTTTTATCTTTTTGTAAAATCTCCGGTTCCAGATGAAAAAGCATTTTGTGAGGCAGGTAAAAAATATAATATTCTTATGGTTCCGGGAAGCTCCTTTGCATGTCCGGGATATGTAAGACTTGCTTATTGTGTTTCCCATGAGACAATTCTTCATTCGCTGCCGGAATTCAGAAAGCTGGCAGCAGAATATGGTCTTAGTGCAAAATAAAATACTGTTCTGATATGGAGAAAAGTACAAAGCGGATCGATTCCTTAAATGATATAAGGAATTGATCCGCTTTTTGTGGTGAATTTGTTTAAATTTTATCAATCTTTTTTCGGATTTTCAGCATTGTCTGATCCAGAGAACGGATTACAGAGGCACATTGCTGAAGTTCTTCGTCAATTAACTGTGCGTCTTTTTTTCCTCTCTTATATCGGAGCTGGTGATCCAGATTTGCCCAGTAATCCATAGCAGCAGTCCGCAGCTGCAGTTCGATTTTTATCCATTGGATATCATCCTGCTGAGGAATAGCAGCTTCCAGAATCAGATGCAGGCTCTGATAGCCGGATTTTTTAGGCTCTTTAATATAATCTTTGGTTTTGATGATGCGAATATCTTTTTGCCTGCCTAATAGTTCCGCTACCTGATAGATATCATCCATGTAAGCACAGACAGCCCGTACGCCGATCAGATCATTTATTTTTTCCAGTGCAAGATTAAAATTCAGTTCCAGACCTTTTTTCTGCATTTTTTTATAAACACTGTCAAATTCCTTGAGACGTCCGGTTTGTGACTGGATTACATTTCGTCCATATTTCATGGTGAGTATGGTATTTATGATATCAAGCTTTGTCTGCATCAGACTGATGGCGCATTTTCCTTTCATCTGAAATTCGCTTCCGTTCAGCAGATACTTAAATTGTTCTTTTTTCTTCAATCTTTGTCTTTCTTCTTCAATCTGTGTATAAATAGTTTTCTGATCGTTTCTTACTGCAATGCAACTGTTCATGATTTTACGCTCCTTATGATAAATAGAAAAAAAGCTTCTGTTAATCCTGGGTTAAATTTTATGGAAAAGCCCCGTATTACACAGAACGTTTATGTACTTTGGGGTCACATCAATTAAGATATGCGGGATAAAGGAAAAATATTCCAGGATATTTTTTGTGTATTATCAATAAAAAAATAATAAGAACATATAAAAACTTGGTTAAAAACCATGATTGACAAATGATTAACAAACTTTTATAATAGCAGTATCAAGTTTGATAAAAAATTAACGTTAATTACTTAACGGAATTGTTTGTTGCATTATCAGGTAAAAGTAGAACAAAAAGATAACAAGGAGGACTTTATATGGCAAAGACAGAAACCCACATCCCGGCTGTGATCGACACTGCAGAAGCACTGGAAGCAAAGATGGCTGCGATGAAAGAAGCACAGAAACTTTTCGCCACCTATACACAGGAGCAGGTAGACAAAATTTTTAAGGCTGCAGCTACCGCTGCTGACAAAGCACGTATTCCCCTTGCAAAAATGGCTGTTGCAGAAACGGGCATGGGTATCGTAGAAGATAAGGTTATCAAAAATCATTATGCGGCAGAGTACATCTACAATGCATATAAAGATACAAAAACCTGTGGAGTGATCGAGGAAGATCCGGTTTATGGAATCAAAAAGATCGCAGAACCAATCGGACTGATCGCGGCAGTTATTCCGACTACAAATCCTACTTCAACTGCTATTTTTAAAACGCTTATTGCATTGAAAACAAGAAACGCGATCATCATCAGTCCACATCCTCGTGCAAAGGCATCTACCATTGAGGCGGCAAAGATCGTACTGGAAGCTGCAGTGAAAGCAGGAGCACCGGAAGGAATCATCGGATGGATCGATGTACCAAGCCTTGAGCTTACCAATCTGGTTATGAAAGAAGCAGATATTATCCTTGCAACAGGCGGTCCCGGAATGGTAAAAGCAGCTTATTCCTCCGGAAAGCCGGCACTTGGCGTAGGTGCAGGAAATACACCGGTTATTATTGATGATACAGCAGATGTACGTCTGGCAGTAAACTCCATCATCCATTCCAAGACATTTGATAATGGTATGATCTGTGCTTCTGAACAATCTGTAACAGTTCTTGAAAAAGTGTATCAGGCTGTTAAGGATGAGTTTCAGTACAGAGGCTGCTATTTCCTGAAAAAAGACGAACTGGATAAGGTAAGAAAGACCATCCTTATCAATGGCGCCCTGAATGCAAAAATCGTAGGTCAGAAGGCTGCGACTATTGCAGAAATGGCAGGAGTAAAGGTTCCGGCTGAAACAAAGATTCTGATTGGTGAGGTAGAATCCGTAGATATCAGTGAAGAATTTGCTCATGAGAAGCTTTCTCCGGTACTTGCCATGTACAAGGCAAAAACCTTTGACGAGGCGATCGCAAAGGCTGAACAGCTGGTAGCGGACGGCGGATATGGACATACATCTTCTCTTTACATTAATGTAAATGAAAAAGAAAAAATGGAGAAACACGCAGCGGCAATGAAAACCTGCCGTATCCTTGTGAATACACCGTCCTCTCAGGGTGGTATCGGTGATCTTTATAACTTTAAGCTTGCGCCTTCTCTTACACTTGGATGTGGTTCCTGGGGCGGTAACTCTGTCTCCGAAAACGTAGGAGTGAAGCACCTGATCAATATTAAGACTGTTGCAGAGAGGAGAGAGAACATGCTCTGGATGAGAACACCGGAAAAGGTTTACTTCAAAAAAGGCTGTATGCCGGTTGCACTTGATGAACTGGGAACTGTTATGGGCAAGAAACGCTGCTTTATTGTAACAGACTCCTTCCTCTATAAAAATGGATATACAAAGAGAATCGAAGACAAGCTGGATCAGATGGGAATCGTTCATACCTGCTTCTCTGATGTAGAGCCGGATCCGTCTCTTGCATCTGCAAAAGCCGGTGCAGCAGCAATGCGTGCTTTTGAACCGGACTGTATCATTGCTCTTGGCGGTGGCTCCGCAATGGATGCCGGTAAGGTTATGTGGGTGCTTTATGAGAATCCGGATGCAGATTTTGATGATATGGCAATGGATTTTATGGATATCAGAAAGAGAATCTATACCTTCCCGAAAATGGGTAAAAAAGCTTATTTTGTAGCAATTCCTACTTCCTCTGGTACAGGCTCTGAGGTAACACCTTTTGCCATTATCACAGATAAAGATACCGGTATCAAATGGCCGCTGGCTGACTATGAGCTTATGCCGAATATGGCGATCGTAGATACAGATAATATGATGAGCGCGCCAAAAGGACTGACCTGTGCTTCCGGTATCGATGTTATGACTCATGCCATTGAGGCTTATGTTTCTGTTATGGCTTCTGACTACACAGACAGTCTTGCACTGAAAGCAATCAAACTGGTATTTGATTATCTGCCAAGAGCATACAGAGACGGAAATGACGTGGAGGCAAGAGACCACATGGCAAACGCTTCCTGTATGGCAGGTATGGCTTTTGCAAATGCGTTCCTGGGTGTCAATCATTCACTTGCTCATAAGCTTGGCGCTTTCCATCATATTCCTCACGGAATTGCCAATGCGCTGGTTCTCACAGATGTTATGCGTTATAATAGTGCTGAGGTACCAACAAAGATGGGTACATTCCCGCAGTATCAGTATCCGCACACACTGGCACGTTATGCAGAGATCGGACGCTTTGTAGGACTTACCGGAAAAGATGATCAGGAAGTATTTGAAAAGCTTCTTGAGAAGCTTGAGGAACTGAAAAAGACTATTGAGATCAAGCCGACTATCAAAGACTATAATGTAGATGAAAAATATTTCCTGGAGACTCTGGACGAGATGACAGAGCAGGCGTTTAATGACCAGTGTACAGGTGCGAATCCGAGATATCCGCTGATGTCTGAGCTGAAAGAAATCTATCTGAAGGCTTATTATGGAAAAGAGTCCAAATAAAGAAAAGGGAGGGTATTTACCAAAGAGCATGGAAAGGCAAATGTCTTTAACGAGGCTCTCTGCCAGGCTCGCGTAGAGGAAAGCGGACTGGATATCCCGAAGGTGCTGGAGGTCACACAGATCGATGGAGAATGGGCGGTTGTGATCGAGTATGTGGAAGGCAGAACTCTGGAACAGCTGATGCAGGAGAATCCGGACAAGATGGAAGAATACATGGAAAAATTTGTGGATCTTCAGCTTTCCATGCATGAGAAAAAAGCCCCCCGTCTTACACTTCAGAAGGACAAATTTGCCCGTAAGATCGAGAGCGTGAAGGACAAGCTGGATGCGACTGTACGCTATGAGCTTCTTACAAGGCTGGATTCCATGCCAAACCATACCAAACTTTGCCACGGAGACTTTAATCTAAGTAATGTGATCGTTGCAGAGAATGGAACTATGAAGATCGTAGACTGGGCTCATGCAACTCAGGGAAATGCCAGCGGCGATGCAGCAATCACTTATCTTGAGTTTGTTCTCAAGGATCAGAAAACTGCAGATCTGTATCTGAATCTTTTCTGCAGGAAGAGCGATACTGCAAAACAGTATGTACAGAAATGGCTTCCTATTGCAGCAGCAGCGCAGCTGACAAAAGGTGTGAAGGATGAAGAAGAATTCCTTCTCCGCTGGGCGGATATCATTGATTTCCAGTAAATTTTATAGAAAAACCATTTGAAACAAATCCCTTTATTATTTATAAAATCCCCGGGCCGACAGTGTCGGTTTCGGGGATTTTGGACTTCCGCCAGTCCGGCGTTGGCACGTTCTCGGAATTGTGGTAGAATGGAAATAATAAAGTGACAAATCAAAAATTGCAGTACATGAATAAAACACAAGTGTTATTTAACAGTCTTACGCAGGAGTATTTTGGATAGACAGGGGGGATTTGATGGCAAAAATGACAGTATACCATGGTGGGTTTATGCCGGTAGAGCATCCGGAAATCCGTATCGGGAGGAATACGAAAGATTTCGGAACAGGATTTTATTGTACAATTATAAAAGAGCAGGCACAACGGTGGGCGAAACGATATGATACTAAAGTTGTGTCTATATATGAGGTACGTTTGAATTCAAATTTACGGATAAAAGACTTCAAAGATATGACGGATGAATGGTTGGATTTTATAATTGACTGCAGGAGTGGAAAACCTCATGATTATGATATTGTAATCGGGGCAATGGCAAACGATCAGATTTATAATTATGTATCCGATTATATGGAAGGGGCTATTACCAGAGAACAATTCTGGATATTGGCAAAATTTAAATATCCAACACATCAGATTAATTTCTGTACAAATGAGGCACTGAAATGTCTGGAATATAGAGGGGCTGAGGAGGTGTTGTAATGACGGAAAATAATGGAAGAGAAGCGGCAAAAGATAACGATTTATTTTTTACCTGTAGCCTGATTGATTATATTGCCAGAAAAACTCGAAATACGCGGGCAGATGTCGTAAATATGTTAGGGGCGGAAAAAATTGAAAAAATTTACGATTTAGCAGACATATACCATAGTGATAATATAGAACGTGTCAGTGATGATTTTATACGGGAAGCAGGTATTAAAAACGGTGAATTTGATAATGTAAAAGAGTGTAATTATGCAATTCCATCACATTGGGATATTGGAAAAGTGTATAAAAGATTGATAAAAGCTGTAGCTGAGCATGAAAAAATCGGAATTATTGAAGCATTGTTTAAGGTATACAATTCATTTCTAAGTACTAAGATTGATGATTATAACAGCAGTATGTATTACGAGAATCCAGCTTATTTACTGGAGTGTTACCTGGAAAGTAGAGTTATTTAAGAAAAATGCAAAAATACTAAATACTGGATACCAGGTTTCGAAAGAAATTGCATTTGCAAAAGTAAAGGAAATGAAGTTATTTTTCATTCGGCGTATAAAAAAATTAACGTTCCGTTTTTGTCCGAAATATTTGTTATCTACATAAGACATATCCAGAATATTAAACAATACATAGGTTATCGGGAAATAAGTGGATATGAGGGGCTGGTAGCCTGTGGCGAACGTTTTATGAGCTATAAAGAATTCATGTTGTATGCAGTCGGAAGAAACATAAGAATCTCCTATGGAAGGTCAGGTATACAAATACTGATTCCTACAGGAGATTTTTTATTTTAATATTTAGACGCTAAAAAACGGTATTTACAGACAGGCTCGTTGTATTTTTTGTAAAAAATAAAAACAAAATGCAACATAAAGTGAAAAAATACGTCTAATATAATATAAGGGAATAAATGAACAGGAGGCGTTTATGGAAGATACAGATATCATCAGATTATTTTTAAACAGATCTGAAGAAGCAATTCGGCAGACCGATATAAAATATTCAAAACTCTGTTTTGGAATCGCATGGAATATTTTGTTGAATAAAGAGGATTCGGAAGAATGTGTAAACGATACATGGTTAATAACATGGAATGAGATTCCTCCTAAAATTCCGAAAATACTATCTGCATTTGTTGGAAAAATAACCCGAAATCAGGCAATCGACTGTTTGCGAAGAAAAAATGCGTTTAAAAGAGTGGACACACATATGGCAGATATCAATGGTGAGTTGGAAAGACTGGAAGAAACGGTACAGTATTCGCTGGAACATAATATAAAACGCCAGGAGATTTTGGAGGTGTTGGATGAATTTTTGAAAGGTCTAAAAGAAGAGGACAGAGACATTTTTGTGCGGCGCTATTGGTATATGGATGATATTAAGGAAATTTCCAGAAGACATTCTGTTTCAGAAAGTAAGGTGAAATCCAGTCTGTTTCGCAGCAGAAAAAAACTATGGAAAAAGGCAGGTGATCTTCTATGAAGTACAATTATATATTTCTTGAATTGTTTGGAGATATTGATGAAAAATTTATTTATGAGGCTTCTCGTCCATGGAAAAAACGGATAATCGTAAAATACAAATTATTAAAAATTGCTGTAGCGGGATTTATATTACTATTTTTAGCAACAGGTATCATTACACATAAGGAAGAGGTAAAAGCAGCATGGAAACAGTTTGCTTCATGGATCGGAACAGCACTGGGTCTTTCTGAGGATGTCAGCAGTTATACAGATATTATAGGGCAAACAATAACCAGAAAAGGAGTTTCGGTTACCCTTCATGAAGTGGCAGCAGACAAAAATGATCTATGGGTGGCTTTTTCTGTTACTTCTGATTCAGAAAAAACAGAAGAACCAGTTTTGCTGACAGACGTGTTTATCAATAAACAAGAAATACAATTGAGCGAAAGCTATCCTGTACTTATGGAAAATGAGGATATGCAGGGAGAAGTTTTTCATTATATAGCAGAAGATAATATTTTTACAAATGAGGAAGCAGATGTAAAAATAAGAGTGTATACAACTTTGCCGGAAGAGATACAAAAAATAGACGAAATTTCGAAGTTGGATGAATATGTTTTTGAATTTAAAACAGATTTAAATGAATTGGAGACAGATACTGAGATAATTAATATAAATAAACAGATTAAAATAAATGAAAATCAAAATTTGACTGTTTCTCAAATTCGACTAAATGGTTTTACAAGTACGATTTCAGGAAAGATGACAGATTTGGGAGGATATGATGAATATTACTTAATAGGAGAAGATAATCTAGGCAATTCTGTTTGTTATCGGCTTGCAAACTATAATAAACCTGAGATATTCTTCCAACAGGATAGATTTTTCCAAAGATATACAGGTATTTCCCCAAATGCAGAATCTGTAACTCTTCAGTTGTATGTTGATAAGATAAATAATGCAACAGAAAATAAGCGTTTTTATGAAACAGGTGAAGAAATTACCTATGGAGAGGGAGTTGGTAATGAGTATGAGTATAATGTGGATTTAACGGAAATATATTGTGCGCTGGGGAATGAAATTGAAATACAGCTGCGGTAATAAAAGGACAATTTTTAATTGCATCCTGGTTATCTGCAGACATAGCCAGAATATAAAATAACAAATCCCCCTGCATGGTTCATATGAGTCATACAGGGGGATGATGTATTTCAGAAACAACATTTACGATAGTGCTTCAGGTGTTTTTAGTTTTTCTTAAAGCCTGCACGCTTTCTTTCCCTTGGATCGAGAATTCTCTTACGGATTCGAAGACTGCTGGGTGTTATTTCCAGAAGCTCGTCATTGTCGATAAACTCAATAGCCTGCTCAAGGCTTAATACCTTAGGAGGTGTCAGTTTCAGAGCCTCGTCAGCGGAAGAGGAACGTGTATTAGTCAGATGTTTGGTTTTGCAGACGTTCAGTTCGATATCTTCTGCTTTTCCGTTCTGACCGATGACCATACCGCTGTAAACCTTCGCGCCTGGTCCGATAAAGAGGACGCCGCGCTCCTGCGCGGAGAAAAGCCCGTAGGTAACGGCCTCGCCTGCTTCAAAGGCGATCAGGGAACCCTGTTTACGGTACTGGAAATCTCCTTTGTATGGAGCGTATCCATCAAAAATTGTATTCAGGATACCGGTTCCTTTGGTGGAAGTCATAAAATCGCTTCGGAAGCCGATCAGTCCACGGGAAGGAATGTGGAATTCCAGACGGACAGAACCGTCGCTTGCGGTACTCATTCCCTGAAGCTCGCCTTTTCTTTCGCTAAGCTTCTGGATCACTGTACCGGAAAATTCCTCCGGAACATCTACATAGGCCAGTTCCATAGGCTCCAGCTTTTTGCCGCGTTCGTCTACATGATAGAGAACCTCTGGTTTGCTGACTGCAAATTCGTAGCCTTCACGGCGCATGTTTTCAATAAGGACAGAAAGATGAAGCTCTCCACGGCCGGAAACCTTAAAGCACTCAGTACTTTCCGTATCCTCCACACGAAGGCTGACGTCAGTGTTCAGCTCTTTATAAAGACGGTCGCGAAGGTGGCGGGAGGTAATGTATTTACCTTCCTGACCAGCCAGAGGACTGTCATTTACAAGGAAGTTCATGGAAATTGTAGGCTCGGAGATTTTCTGGAACGGGATGGATTCCGGATTGTCTCCGCCGCAGAGGGTATCTCCGATATGGATATCTGCGATACCGGAAACAGCTACGATAGAACCGATGGAAGCTTCCTTTACTTCAACTTTATTTAAGCCGTCAAATTCATAAAGCTTGCTGATCTTTACTTTCTGGCGTTTATCAAGGTCATGATGATTCAGAAGTGTCAGTTCCTGATTTACTGTGATTTTACCATTTTCTACTTTACCTACGCCGATACGGCCTACATATTCATTATAGTCAATGGTACTGATGAGAACCTGTGTATCTGCATCAGGATCGCCTTCCGGAGCCGGAATATATTTCAGAATAGTTTCAAAAAGAGGCTCCATGTTTTCCGGTGTATCGGAGAGATCCAGGACAGCATGGCCTGCTTTGGCAGAAGCATACAGGAACGGACAGTCAAGCTGCTCGTCAGAAGCCTCCAGATCCATGAGAAGTTCCAGAACCTCGTCAATGACTTCATCAGGACGGGCTTCCGGACGGTCAATCTTATTGATGCATACAATCACATGGAGATCCAGTTCCAGAGCTTTTTTCAAAACGAATTTTGTCTGCGGCATAGCACCCTCGAAGGCATCGACAAGAAGAATTACACCGTCTACCATTTTCAGTACACGTTCCACTTCTCCTCCGAAATCAGCATGTCCCGGAGTGTCAATGATATTGATCTTTACGCCTTTGTAATGGACAGCTGTGTTTTTGGACAAAATTGTGATACCACGCTCACGCTCGATATCGTTAGAGTCCATAACACGCTCCTGTACCTCCTGGTTTTCACGGAAAACACCGCTCTGTTTCAGAAGCTGATCTACCAGAGTGGTTTTTCCATGGTCAACATGGGCGATAATGGCAACGTTGCGTACATCTTCGCGTTTGGTCTTCATAAAAATCGAAATCCTTTCTTTTTTCTTCTATATTAATGTGTTTTATTCACGGTACGACATTCCAGTTTACCACATTTTTCAAAGAATACAAGGTGTTCCAAAAAAATTTTTGAGATTTAGGTTCTAAACTTCCGGACAGGTACATAGGCTAATATAGACAAAATACCCAAAGAGGAAGGAGAACTGTATTATGGCAGACAAAATCATTGAAAACAATCAGGTATCGATCATGGGGAAGATTGCTACCGGCTTTACATTCAGTCATCAGGTATTTGGAGAGGGATTTTTTGTGATGGATCTGATTGTAAAGCGCCTAAGTGATTCCGAGGATCGGATTCCGGTAATGGTATCGGAACGTCTGGTGGATGTAACGCAGGATTATGTAGGTGAATATATAGAGATCAGCGGTCAGTTTCGATCCTATAACCGTCATGAAGAAAAGCATAATCGTTTAGTACTTTCCGTATTCGCCAGAGAAGTAAGATTTATAGGTCAGGATGAAGATGCGATCCCTACCAATCAGATTTTTATGGACGGGTATATCTGTAAACCTCCGGTTTATCGGAAAACTCCTTTGGGAAGAGAAATCGCAGATGTGCTTCTGGCAGTAAACCGTCCTTACGGAAAATCAGATTACATACCTTGTATCTGCTGGGGAAGAAACGCACGTTATGCGTCCGCTTTTACAGTTGGGGGACATGTACTGATCTGGGGAAGGATTCAGAGTCGGGAATATGTGAAAAAATTAGGCGAAAACCAGACAGAGCGACGCACAGCCTACGAAGTCTCTGTAAGCAAACTAGAATACCTGGAATAAACCGGGATATGCTGCAGATTATACAGCCAGAGGCAATTGTCTGTATAGAAACAAGCTAAATATATAGAAGGCTCTTCCAGAGTAATACTTGCAATTTCAGAAAATCTGCGGTAAGATAAGGACATTAAAAAAAGATGCAGTTTCATCAATATAAAGAGGAATTGTCATGGAAAAAGAATTAATAGAAGCATATTGCGGAAGTGCGAAGGGAAAGACTACATTAGGACTTGGACAGAGTCTTCGCGCAGCTGCTGAGGGAAAAAGCGTTATCATTATCCAGTTTCTGAAAGGTCGGGAACGGCGTTCAGTGGATTTTTTAGAACAGCTGGATGATCTGGACATCAAGATTTTCCGTTTTGAAAAACAGGACTGCTGCTATGATGATCTTACCGATGAGGAGAAGGAAGAAGAGCGGTCAAACATTCTTAACGGATTAAATTTTGCAAGAAAAGTAATTGTCACGCAGGAATGTGATTTTCTGCTTCTGGATGAAATACTGGGAGTGATAGAGCAGGGAATTGTTTCCGTGGATACAGTTGCAGAGATCCTCAGACAGAGAGATCGGAGTATGCAGATTGTTATGACCGGTACGAATCTGCCGGAAGGACTGAGACCGTATGTAGATACAGTAATAAGACTTACGGAAGATACAGTTGAGGAAAATGATTCTGAGATACAGCCTGAGCGATAAGTCGGCAGAGCTGTCATTTGCATAATATAGTACAGAAGGATAAAGGAGGAACTGATATGGCAATTTTTAAGGGGGCAGGTGTTGCGATTATTACACCTATGCATGAAGACGGAAGTGTAAACTATGATAAACTGGAGGAGATTCTGGAGTATCAGATCGCTAACAGCACAGATGCCATTATCATTTGCGGAACTACAGGAGAGTCATCTACTATGACACATGGGGAGCATCTGAAAACCATCAAGTTTACCATTGATAAAGTGGCGAAGCGTGTTCCTGTAATTGCTGGTACTGGTTCTAACTGCACAGAAACAGCAATCATGCTGTCAAAAGAAGCAGCTTCTTATGGAGCAGACGCTCTTCTGATCGTGACTCCTTATTATAATAAGGCCACTCAGAAAGGGCTGATCGCTCATTATACAGCTATTGCAGAAGCTGTTCCGGAAACACCGATCATTATGTATAATGTACCAAGCCGTACAGGCTGTAATCTTCAGCCGGCAACAGTGGCTGCACTTGTAAAAAATGTTAAGAATATTGTTGGAATCAAAGCTGCCAGCGGTGATCTTTCTCAGATTGCAAAGACAGTATCTCTTGCTGGAGAGAAGCTGGAACTTTATTCCGGAAATGATGATCAGGTTCTTCCGGTTCTTTCTCTTGGCGGACTTGGAGTTATTTCGGTTCTTTCCAATGTTGCGCCTAAGCAGACACATGATATGGTAATGAAATTCCTGGAGGGAGATATTAAAGAAGCGACTAAGCTTCAGATTGAGGCTATTCCTCTTGTGAATGCCCTTTTCTGTGAAGTGAATCCGATTCCGGTAAAAACTGCTATGAATATGATGGGAATGGAAGTGGGACCTCTTCGTATGCCTCTTTGTGAAATGGAAGAGTGTAATAAAGAAATCCTCAAAAAAGCAATGGTAGATTACGGACTGAAACTGGCATAAACATGCACAATGAGGAGGAAATTATGATAAAGATTATGATGCACGGCTGCTGCGGCCATATGGGGCAGGTAATCTCTGAACTTGTTGAGAAAGACCCCGATGCACAGATTGTAGCCGGAGTGGATATCGCAGACAGAGGAAATACTTCCTATCCAGTATATACAGAGCTTTCTGCATGTCAGGAGGATATAGATGTAGTGATCGATTTTTCATCTGCAAAAGCAGTAGATGCGCTTTTGGATTACTGTGGGGAAAGGAAGCTCCCGGTTGTTCTCTGTACTACAGGATTAAGCGAAGAACAGCTTGCAAAGGTTGAAGAAACCGCAAAGAAAACTGCAGTTCTGAAATCTGCAAATATGTCTCTGGGAATTAATACTCTTTTGAAATTGATCCAGGAAGCTGCGAAAGTTCTTGCTGCAGCAGGATTTGATATGGAGATTGTGGAACGCCATCATCGCCTGAAACTGGATGCACCAAGCGGCACTGCTCTTGCTCTTGCAGACAGTCTCAATGAGGCAATGGGAAACGAATATAACTATGTATTTGACCGCAGTCAGAAAAGAGAGAGGCGATCAGATAAGGAGATTGGTATTTCTGCTGTCAGAGGAGGAACGATCGTAGGAGATCATGAGGTTATTTTTGCAGGTCCGGACGAGGTGATCGAGTTTAAGCATACTGCTTATTCAAAGGCCGTATTTGGAAAGGGCGCTGTAGAAGCTGCTAAATTTCTTGCAGGGAAATCCGCAGGAAAGTATGATATGGCAGATGTGATTGAAGCAAAATAAGAGAATACAAAAAATTTTGTTTGTGGGCGTGAGGCAAATTTTTATTTCTTGTTACCTACAGACGATGTATATAAGAAAAAGGCAGATTATGTGCTGGGGTTTCTGGGGCACATGAGCTGCCTTTTTCTTTTTGCACTTGCAAGCGGATACCAGTTCAATAGAAATCCGCCCGCCCTGATAACATAAAATAGAAGGAGTATAAAGTTACTGTCTGGAAAAAATTTCCTTTGATATTATTTTGCAAACTGCACATATTATCTGTATCAGATAGAAAATCCAAGAAAAGGAGACAGATCAGTATGAAAAATTTAAAAAAGATTATGACAGGTATGATGCTGGTGCTTGCCCTGGGGGCATTTACAGCCTGCGGAGAAAACACAGATAATAATGCAGATGAATCAGGAACCATGACAGACAATAAGGGGAATTCTGACAGTGCAGATCGGGGAGACAGAAAACAGGAGGATTCCAACAGAGATATTGCAAATGATATGGAAGGAAACGATACAGTAAATGAAAATGCGGCAAATGACAATGAAGATACAGCTGATGGTAATGCAGCCTCCGAAAATAATGCCGCGGATGACAAGACAATTGCCGGAGACAACACAGATGGCAGTACAGAAGACACGATGGATGAAAATAAGAATACTGACAGAAACGACGATACCATTTCCGGTGAAATTGGCAACAGCGTAAAAGATCTGGGAGATGGAGTAGGGAATGCAGTAAAAGATATGGGAGATGCTGTAGACAATGCAGCAGAAGGAAGATAAAAGCTGTTGTGAACAGATAACAGGAGAAATTTTTGTGACCTGATACAACAAAATAAAGTTGCACAGGGAATAAAATCATAATATGATATCAGCATACTGGTAATTTTATACAGGATACCGGGAATGCGACCAGATGCATGCGGAATATGACTGCCTATGGCAGTCTGCATCTGGCGAACAAAGCGGACTTGTCCGCTTTGTTCTATGTAGATACAGGAGAAAGGACCGTCAGACAGTTGTCGGGAAAGAAGAGGAGGGAGCAGGATGCGATTTCGTCCATGTATTGACATACATAATGGAAAAGTGAAGCAGATTGTAGGAGGAAGCCTTAAAGATGCCGGAGATCAGGCGCGTGAAAATTATGTTTCGGAACAGGATGCTGCTTTTTATGCATCTCTTTACAGAGAAACTAATCTCCGAGGAGGACATGTGATCCTTTTGAATCCGAAGAGTTCTCCGTATTTTGAAGATACAAGGAAACAGGCGTTAAAGGCTCTGAAAGCGTTTCCGGGAGGTCTTCAGATTGGAGGAGGGGTATGCCCGGACAATGCACAGCAGTATCTGGATGCAGGGGCAAGCCATGTGATCGTAACCTCATATGTGTTTCGAGATGGGAGACTGTGCTGGGAAAATCTGGAAAAAATGAAAAGTGAAGTAGGAAAAGAGCATCTTGTTCTGGATCTTAGCTGCCGGAAAAAGGATGATGCGTATTATATCGTTACAGATCGCTGGCAGAAATTCACTGATGTAGAAGTGACACCGGAAAAGCTGCGGGAGCTTGGAAATCATTGTGATGAGTTTTTGATCCATGCAGTAGACGTAGAAGGAAAGGCCAATGGCATAGAGAAAAATCTTGCAGAGCTTCTTGCTGAATATGGAGAAAAACCGGTTACCTATGCAGGTGGAGTAGGAAGTATGGAGGATATCCGGCTTTTAGACATTTATGGACAGGGATTGCTGGATGTTACGGTAGGAAGCGCCCTGGATCTTTTTGGGGGAGTTATTCCTTTCGATGAATTAAAGAAACTAGACAAAATGCCGGGAATGATAAAAAACTAAACACCGTTCTGTTTTTGTTTATGGAAAAAAGAGCATTTCTGCCTATAATGGAAACTATACTGATCAATAAGTAAAATCTGGTATCGTTTTGGAAGCGTACATTACAGGGAGGAATTACAGATGAATAAAATCGCACATGCAGCAGGAAGAAAAGTTTTTTCAGGAGTCATAGAGCATGAGCTGAGTCAGATCAGCAAAGACCGTCAGGGGGCTTATGAAAAAATTCTTGATACTGCGGAAAAATATATGAATGATTTTAACCTTGGCATTGACTGGGAGTATTTAAGACGGGTCACTTTAAATCCGGAATACACATTGAACCGCTATGTGAGTTCTATGGTGGATGAACTCCATCCCAATGTCCTGAAGACAACTCTTCTGAATCTGGGATACGAGGCTTTTTATCATGGAACAAAAACCATTCGTGAAATGCGAAAAGTACATAACTGCAATATCCCCTGGATTATTCTTATGGATCCCACCAGCGCCTGCAATCTTCATTGTACGGGATGCTGGGCTGCTGAATACGGAAACAAGTTGAATCTTACTTTTGAGGAAATGGATTCTGTTATTACTCAGAGTAAAGAGCTGGGTGTTTATTTTTATATGCTGACGGGCGGAGAACCGATGGTACGTAAGAAAGACGTGATCGCTCTCTGCAAAAAACATAACGACTGTGTGTTTTTTGCATATACCAACGGAACTCTCGTAGATGAAGAACTTTGTCATCAGATGCAGGAAGTGGGGAACCTGTTTCTGGCTCTTAGCCTGGAAGGGAAGCCGGAAGTCAACGACCTGCGGCGTGGAGAGGGCGTTTACGGCAAGGTGATGCATGCCATGGAGCTTTTGAAAGAGAACGGACTTGTTTTTGGAACTTCTATTTGTTATACCAGCCAGAATATTGACAGTGTGACCAGTGATGAATTTGTAAACATGCTGGTAGAAAAGGGATGTCGCTATTCTCTGTATTTTCATTATATGCCGGTTGGAAACGATGCTTCTCTGGAACTTCTTCCAACAGCAGAACAGAGAGTCTATATGCATGACAGAGTAAGAGAGATTCGAAACATGGAACACGGACCGGGATTGTTCACCATGGATTTCCAGAATGATGGAGAGTTTGTTGGAGGATGCATTGCAGGAGGCAGAAATTACTTCCATATTAATGCCAATGGAGATGCGGAACCTTGTGTATTCATTCACTATTCCAATGGAAATATCCGGGAAAATACAATCCTTGAGATTTTGAAGCAGCCATTATTCATGGCATATCATAATAATCAGCCGTTTAATGAAAATATGCTTCGTCCCTGTCCGATGCTGGAAAATCCGGAAATCCTTCAGAAACTGGTAAAAGAATCCGGAGCACATTCTACAGACCTGCAGTCTCCGGAAACAGCAGAGCACCTCTGTGGAAAGTGTACCGCCTATGCTAAGCAGTGGACACCTGAAGCAGACAGACTGTGGGAAGAAACCCAGGCAAAAAAAGCTGCAAAGATACGATAAAATGAAGCTGTCAGAAGATCAGAATCCTGACAGGATATTTTAACAGCCGTATGGTCGGTTGGGAAACAGATGATTTCCCGGCCGGCTGTATGGCTTTTTATCTTTTGGGGTTTTCTTTTGGAGGTATTTGTATTAGAATGAAAAGGACATGAAGATCAGACAGATAGAAATAAAGGAAGATTGGAGAATATATTATGAAGGTTGTTATTCTGGCAGGAGGATTTGGAACAAGGATCAGTGAAGAAAGTCATCTGAAGCCCAAGCCAATGATCGAGATCGGAGAAAAGCCTATTTTATGGCATATTATGAAAATGTATTCTCATTATGGATTTAATGAGTTTGTGATCTGCTGCGGTTATAAGCAGCATGTGATCAAAGAATGGTTTGCAGATTACTATCTGCATAACAGCAATATTACCTTTGATTTTACGCAGGAAAACAAAATGATCGTCCATAACAATACCCTGGAACCCTGGAAAGTTACGCTTGTGGATACAGGCTTGTACACCATGACAGGAGGCCGCATCAAGAGGGTGAGAGAATATCTGGATGGAGATACCTTTATGCTGACCTACGGGGATGGTGTGGCGGATGTGAATATAAAAGAACTTCTGGACTATCATAGATCTCATGGCAAAATGGCAACAATCACCGCTGCTCAGCCGGGAGGCCGCTTTGGAATTCTTGATATCTGCGAGGATGGAACTATTACAAATTTCAAAGAGAAGAAAAAAGAGGACGGAGGCTGGATCAATGCCGGATTTATGGTACTTGAACCGGAGATTATGGATCTGATAGAGGGAGATTCCACAGTGTTTGAGAAGGAACCGCTTGTAGAGGCAGCGCGCAGCGGACAGTTGAATGCATACCGTCATAAAGGATTCTGGCAGTGCATGGATACGCTCCGGGAGAAGAATTATCTGGAGGAGCTGTGGCAGAAAGGAAATGCACCCTGGAAGGTATGGGAATAAATTATAATATAAATCAGAAAGAGAGGATACTCTATGAATCGAAAAAAAGAAGCATGTCATTGTAAGAATATTACGTATGGAATGATAGAAGATGCCATCAAGGCAGGTGCAAAAGATTTTGATGAAGTTCAGAAGGCTACCGGATTTGGTACAGGATGCGGAAAATGCAGAGATTTTATCCGCTGCCTGGTGAGAGATATTCTGGAGGAAAATGCCTGAAAAAATCTGTGTTTTTTGTATAGCACAGATATTATGAATAAGAAAAAGCCATAGTTTCCAACATTACGAAAATGTCAGAAGCTGTGGCTTTTTATGATGCCGGAAAAAGAAGATCAGGTCTGAGCAGAAGTGATTCGGTCAAGGAACCGGCTGGATATTTTTTCAAAAGCCTGTCCATAGACAGAACCCAGAAGGTTATTGGCGATGCGGAAAAGGATAGCTCCGGGAAGTCCCAGAATACTGGTGGCGATTGCCATAGCGCCCAGAGAATTAAATACTGCCTGCCACTGATAGGTAGCGGAAAGACCCACGCCGATGCCTCCGATTACACCGATATAAGGAAAGACAGAGGCAGGAAGGAACAGGCAGATGCCAAGGAAGACCACTGCGCCGATAATATTTCCGGGAATACGTCCTTTGACTCGTTCCTTCATATCTGTGCGGAAAGGAAGAAGTACGGACATGGCAGCAATTCCGATCCACATAGTTCTTGGAATATGAAAAAGTCCCCCGAGAAAAACAGCAGTGGAAACACCGAAGGTTACGGTCAGCTGCCAGCGTGTCCGAAGAGAAGTCAGCCGGAACTCTTTTATAACATCACGGAGTTTTCTTTTGTAGCTTAGTTTTCGGTGGTTTCTGTAAAAGACAAGTGCAGTCAGAACAGCGCCTGCTCCTATGGCAGCCAGTCTCATCAGGTAAGTTTCTCCTGGGGTATCATAGCCGTAAAGCAGAAGATAGCCAAGAACAAGAGTGGAATGATTTGCCATCATAACATTATGACAGCCCAAAAGCAGAAGGGCAAAGATGCAGCCAGCGTTGATGACCAGTTCTCCAAAAAGTCCGGCGGCGTTTGCCAGTCTGGGTCCAAATGCAAGAATACTGAAAATAATGGCAAGGGATGCCAGAGATCCCGGCATCTGCATTCCGAAATCGGCATACCGGAAGACCATGATACAAAGAAGAACAATAACGCCTACGATACTGTTTTCGTCTCCGAAGATTTTGCTGTAGCCCATAACAAAAGCCATGCAGAAAACCATGGTAATGAGAATCTTGAACAGATAAATAGAAATATGGCGCAGCTTTTCGCCAGTGGTGGATGAAGCTTTGATGATTGCCTTAGAACCCTGCTGGTTCAGCTGCAGCTCCTGATAAAATGTCATAGAAACGCTCCTTTCGGTTGAGATATCGGGGAGGAATTATAGCATTGCACATATACTTTGTCAAATAAAATTTATACAAAAAATGGTATAAAAAACGGCACAGCCCAAAGGCCATGCCGATGAAAAGATCAGTAGATGCTCAGAATCATATAAATAAATCCTGCTGCCAGCATATCTACCGGAAGCCCCCGGAAGAATTTTCCGGTACGGGCAAATTTTAAAGTCTGCTTTACGGAAAGGAACAGAAGAAGGGGAACAGCGATCACCCATATGGTTCCCGGAATCCCTGCAAAGCTTTCTACTGTAAAGGGATGAAAAAGAAACATGGCGGGAACTACAGGGAACAGGCTGTTCATTCCTTTGCAGTCTTTTTTCAGGATTCCGTTTACGGATGCAAGGACAAGTCCCGCCTCCATGAATGCAAAGGTGGTATTCAGGAAGGCTTTGGACTGGAATGCTGCCGTAAAGACGGTATTTCCGAAGATGCTTCCGCTGCCCAGAAATTCGCGGAAAACAGTAAACAGGATCCACAGTCCCCAGACAAAGGCGGATTCCAGAAGGAGTTCGCCATATTCACCGTCTGTATTTCCGGAAAGTGCATGTTTTCCGCAGAGAAGTCCTACGATAAAGACCATGATCCATAGTTCTGTAGTAAGAACAGTTCCCAGAACCGCAAAGCCTGCAAGAAAAGCGGAAGCGCAGACAGAACCGGAGGCAATGTAGACACAGAGCTTCAGGCTCCATGTGGGAACTGCCTTTTCCAGAAGATTCTTCAAAAGTTCTGCAAATACAGAAGTGAAGATCACCAGGATCCCGGCTGCAAAGGCTTCCTTCATGCCTGCGGAAAAAAGAACGATCCCCAGAGCAAAGGCTTCTGCCGGATATCTTAACTTCATATTGAAACCTCCGTTTTCTTATTTCACTGTCTGTAAGAAATCATATGCTTCATTAATGCCGGTTACTGCTGCGGTAGAGGACATGGTAGCACCGGAGACAGCGTCGATCTCAGTTCCGGCCATATCTGCAGTTTCCTCAGAAGCAGCTTCTTCTTCCGGAGCTTCTTCTGTTTCCGGCTGGGAAGCCTGAATGCCGGAAGCCTCTTCCAGACATTTGGTTGCCAGATCGACAAAGCCGTTTACGGAAATGCTTACGCCGGAAACAGCGTCAGTCTTGCCTTCTGCGTCTGTATTAAGGAAGGAAAGAGACTGGTTCTCGATCAGAGCGGAAGCAAGAGCTTCAGCCTGCTCTTTCCAGGTAAGTCCGTCCTCAGTCATGGTGTACTCGCCGTTTTCAGACATGATGCTTTTTTTGCTGCCGTCTTCGGTCACTGCATCCCAGCTTGCTTCGGTAATAGCGCCGTCTTTTACGGTAAGAGTGACTACGTCAGTGAATCCGTTGGAATCCGGAGCTTCTGTTTTTGCTTCATAAGTACCGTCTGTAAGAGCAGCGCCTGCAAAAGGATCTGCCGGAGCAGTTTCCAGGCCTGCCGCCTGTTTCATACACTGTGCAGCCAGATCGATAAAGCCGTTTACAGAAATACTTACGCCGGAAACAGCATCAGTCTTGCCTTCTGCATCTGTATTCAGGAAGGAAAGAGACTGGTTCTCGATCAGAGCGGAAGCGAGCTTTTCTGCCTGCTCCTTCCAGGTGAGTCCGTCTTCAGTCATGGTGTACTCACCGTTTTCGGACATGATACTTTTTTTGCTGCCGTCTTCAGTCACAGCATCCCAGCTTGCTTCTGTAATAGCGCCGTCTTTTACAGTAAGAGTGACTACGTCAGTGAAACCATTGGAATCCGGGGCTTCTGTTTTTGCCTCATAGGTACCGTCTGCAAGGGAAGCTCCCTCAAGGACGCTGAGATCCTCAGATTCTTCTGGAGCGGCTTCTGCTTCTGTACTGTCAGTTCCAGTGGAAACATCCATGCCCGGAAGATAAACAGGCGCTTCAACGCCTTTGAACTGATCCAGGAACTCAGCTTCCGCGATTTTTGAGCCAAGCCCATCTGTCTCAGCCTGTTCAACGACCTGAACGCTAGTGATCTTAGAGGCGGATTCGTCAAAAGCCACATCCATTACGATGTCGCCTACATATCCTTTAGCTCGTACGGTAACCAGATAGCCGTCAGCGGTTTTGGATGCTTTTTCAATATTTTCTGCGCCGCTTACGTCGAGTTCTTCCAGAGCTTCCGCACTCTGAGAGTCTGTGTCGCCGCCGGCGCTGATGGCCAGGGATTTTGAACCAATGATCACGCCAAAAGAAAGGGCGGTCACCACAATAAGGGCAAGGATTCCTTTTACTTCTTTATTTTTCATGAATATTCCTCCAATTTAAGCTTTTTTTACACCGTAGACATGTTTTTTATGGAGCAGGGACAAAGCGCCGGCAAGACAGTTGGCTGTCAGGATACCGAAGCAGATTCCCTCCGGATAAAAACTGAAGATACGGATGGCCGCAGTAATAACTCCGGCGGTGACTGCGTAAAGCAGACGGCCTCTTCTTGAGGCAAAGGCGTAGTCGGTAAGCATGTAACATGCGCCCAGGATCAGACCACCGCCAAAAAGGTTCAGAAGGATGTCTCCTGTAAAGAGTCCGGAAGGTCCGAACACAAAGGTCAGAAGAACCACTGTACCGATATAGGTAAGTGCCGCCTCTGCATTTACAATTCCCATAAAGCACATATAGGCAAATCCTGCCAGAAGAAGGAGTTTGCTGGTCTCACCAAGTGCGCCGGGGGTTTCCCCAAGGAACATCTGCAGATAGCTGTAGCCTGCTTCTCCGCCGTTTTTTACAGCGCCCAGCACTGTGGCTGAGGAAACTGCATCAAAACCGGAGACTGTCAGTGTTCTGGGAGCGACGTACTGCATAACGGTTCCCGGCCATACCACCATGGTCAGAAGGCGGCCCATCAGTGCCGGATTGGCAAAGTTGCATCCGATACCGCCAAACATCTGCTTGACTACAAGAATACTGAAAATATCAGCTGCAACGATCACCCATAAAGGTGCGGTGACCGGCATGTTAAAGGCAAGAAGGATACCTGTGACTACAGCACTGAAATCTCCTGCAGTGACCGGTTTTTTTGCCAGCTTCTGCCAGATATACTCTGTCAGAACGCAGACAGTTACGGAAAGTCCGGTGATGTACAGTGAACGGATCCCGAAAAAGTAAATGGAGCCTAAGAGGGCCGGCATCAGAGAAACAGCAACATGGAGCATGATGTTCCGTGTTGTATTGGCTGTGCGGATATGGGGGCCGCTGAAGGTTTTTGTCTGGTTCATGATTTTTTTACCGCCCTTTCCCTCATTCTCTGTTTTACAATGTCTCTGGCTTCTTTGGTCCGTACAGAAAGTTCCCGTCTGGCAGGACAGATATAGGAGCAGCATCCGCAGGCGATACATTCGCTTGCATAAAGCTTTTCGCAGAGATCATAGTCCTGATCAAGCAGTGCAAATTCGATCTTATAGGGAACCAGACCGGCAGGGCAGACACTTTCGCAGCCGGAGCAGCGGATACAGGGCTGCTCTTCATAGCCAGGTTCCGGAAGTACAAGGATTCCGGAAGTGTTTTTTGTTACATGGAAAAGTTCGTTTTCTCCGTTCCAGTTATGGGCAACACAGGGACCAGTCATAGGACCGCCTGCAATGATGCGGTTTTCTGACGTTGTTACTCCGCCGCAAAGCTGGATCAGTTCTTTTGCCGAGGTTCCTACAGGAACCAGATAATTCCCCGGATTTTTTACAGATCCGGTGACAGTAACGATTCTTTTTGTCAGAGGTGTATTACCAAGGATCATGTCTGCAGCAGCCTTTGCTGTTCCTACATTGGAAACGATCACACCTACATCTGCAGGAAGTCCGCCCATGGGAACTTCGCGTCCAAGAACCCCCTGGATCAGCTGACGTTCGCCGCCTTGAGGATATTTGGTGGGAAGTACACGGATCTCCAGATTTTCTCCTTCAGACATCAGACCGGAAGCGGACATTTCTGTGAGAATCTTCTGGAGATTCTCTGCTGCCAGAGGCTTGTTGTCCTCCATACAGATATAGGCTTTTTCGGCACCGCTGCCTTTTAGAAGAAGTCTTACACCGTTAAGGAGAGAGTAGCCTTCTTCCAGCATGAGACGGTAGTCACAGGTAAGGAAAGGCTCACATTCCGCGCCGTTGATGAGAAGATCAGTGATTTTTTTGTCAGTTTCATATTTTTTGTGAGTGGGGAATCCTGCTCCGCCCATTCCGGTCAGACCGCCATCGCGAATTCCAGTCAGGATTTCTTCTCTGGAAATAAGGCCGATATCAGCAGTTCCTTTTTTATAGGAAGCTTCTGCTTCTGAAACCGGAGATTCCTCTCTTTGCAGGATACACGCCATAAGTCTGCGGCCCTGTTCTGTGATTTCTTTTACAGCAAGGACTTTACCGCTTACGCTGGCGTGGAGGGGAGCGGCCATAAAGGCTTCAGGCTTACCAATAAGCTGGCCTTCTGTTACATGCTCGCCGGGCTTTACAAGGAAACTGCATTTTCCGCCAAAAGACTGTTCCGAAAGAATCGTGACAGTTTCAGGACGGTAAGGCATTACTGCGCAGTTCATGGAGAGAGCCTTGTCAAAGCCGTCGGTAGGATGTACGCCGCCGGGGAATACAGATTTTTGCATTTTCTGCATATCCTGGTCTCCTTTGCTTTTGAAAATATTTCTTGATTTGTTAAAAGGTTAACAACTTACACAGCATATCATATCAGTAGGAATTAGGCAATAAGGTTTTAAAAAAATTTGATTCCTTAATTTACTATTTGCATTCATCTGTGATAAGATGCATACAGAAAGAAAAAGAATGATATTTTAAATCAAGGAGGTGAAATGTGTGAGTGCGGCAAGCTGCGATTATTGTGCCAACTATGTGTATGATGAAGAAACAGAAACTTATTATTGTGATGTAAATCTGGATGAAGATGAATATTATCGTTTTTTAACCAGTAATGTAAAGGAATGTCCCTACTATCGTTCAGGAGATGAATATAAGATAGTGCGCCATCAGATGTAAAATAAATCAGAAAGTACAGAGAGATATATATGGTAACAATGGAACTTGATAATTTCAGTCTGGAGCAGATATGTGACTCCGGACAGTGCTTTCGTATGAAAAAGATCGGAGAGCACACCTATTCTCTTGTAGCGGGAGATCAGTATCTGGAAATCACACAGAAAGGTACTATTGTGGATTTCCACTGCAGTGATGTAGAATTGATATGTTTCTGGGTTCCTTATTTTGATCTGGATACCGATTACAGTGAATACATACAAAAAGTAAATCCAAGAGACCGGTACCTCAGTGCGGCAGCAGAAATGGGAAGCGGGATCAGGATTCTCAGACAGGATCTCTGGGAGATGATTATTACGTTTCTGATTTCTCAGCAGAATCACATTACCAGGATCCGGGGATGTATTGAGAGACTCTGTGCCTGTTACGGAGATAAAAAGGTTTCCCGGGAGGGGGTGGAGTATTACAGTTTTCCAGGACCGGAAGCACTGGCACTGGCTACAGAGACGGAACTGAGAGAACTGGGCATGGGATATCGAGCCAGGTATCTTGTGGAAACGGCACGAAGCATTGCAGAAGGAGAGGTTTCTCTGGAAAAAATTTTTCAGATGAGATATTACAGCCGGGCAAAAAAGGAACTGATGAGGCTTAGTGGTGTGGGAGAAAAGGTTGCAGACTGTATCTGTCTGTTTGCCCTGCATCATATGGATGCTTTTCCTGTGGACACTCATATCCGTCAGGTTCTGGAGATCCATTATAAAAGGGGATTTCCAAACAGGAGATATCATGGCATGAGAGGAATCATGCAGCAGTATATTTTTTATTATGAATTAATGAAAGGGAGAAAATAATATGAGCTTTAAATTTGTACATTACAATTACAATGTGGTCGATCTGGAAAAATCTTTAAGATTTTATGAGGAGGCTCTGGGTCTTAAGGAAGTAAGACGCAAGGAAGCAGAGGACGGAAGTTTTATCCTCTGCTATCTGGGTGATGGAGAAACTGATTTTCAGCTGGAGCTTACCTGGCTTAGAGACTGGGAAAAAGATCACTATAATCTGGGGGACAATGAGATTCATCTGGCATTTTCAACAGATGATATGGAAGCCTCTCACAAAAAACATCAGGAGATGGGCTGTATCTGCTATGAAAATCCGGGCATGGGAATTTATTTTATCAGCGATCCGGACGGATACTGGCTGGAAATCGTTCCGGCCAGATAATGCCGCTTTTTATTCAGACTTTTTCCTTCCGGTCACTGCGGCCAACCAGATAGTCAAGACTGATATTATAGTAATCTGCAATTCGGATAAGCATTTCGACAGGAATATCCCGGGATCCTGTTTCGTAGTGAGAGTAGGTGCGCTGACTGATATGGAGTATCTCTCCAATTTGTCTCTGTGACAGGTCAGAGTCTACGCGAAGATCTTGAATCCGCTGAAATTTCATGCCTGTACCTCCTTTTTTCAGAAAGTATAGGTCGGAACGGAATGGACTATTCGGTTTTGGAACAAAATGGACTATATAATTTTGGTCTGTAGGAAAAAAGAAACTAAAGCCCCCATCCCCACAAACACAAATTGATGTTTCCGGAAAGTTTGAGTATAATGTAAAAAGAATAATCAAGAAAGGGTGGTATTGGAATGAACTATATGGTTTCAGTGATCGGGAATGTGCTTGGCGTTCTTTATCAAAGCTGCGGGGCGTCGCTGGTAATCGCCGTTCTTTTTATGAGCGTATACATGCAGATAAAGAAAAAGGGCACGGAAGCGGTGATACGGACCTGGGTACAGGAATTTCGAACCAACAGGCAGTTTCGTAGAGAATTTCTCCTGGTATTTTATGGATGTCTGGTTCTGTTCCGGACACTTTTCTGCAGGACCATCTGGGGAAATCCCCTGGACAGTGTTCTGGGAATCTGGGGATTACATAAGGCGGATGGAAGTATTTATACAGAAAATGTGGAGAATCTTATTATGTTTCTGCCGCTGCTTCCTCTTTTGTACCGGGTATGGGAACATAAGACAGATTACAGGAAGAAAAAGGTACAGGAGGTTCTGCTGAACAGTCTCTGGATTGGTTTCTTTTGTTCGTTGTGTATCGAGAGCTGTCAGCTTTTTCTGAAAATTGGAACTTTTCAGCTTACAGATCTGTTTTTTAACAGCCTTGGAGGTGTGCTGGGCGGTGTTCTTTACTGGGGCTTTGACCGAAGCAGGAAATATGTTGTAAAAAATGTCAGAGAATTTGGCGGCTGGGATGTGGAGCCCTGGAAGGGATATTCCGAGGTGGACGGAGAGAGCAGAAAAGCGGAGAAACCTGAAGTTCCGGAAAATAAGCCGGCAGAGGAAATCCTGGTGACAGAGGAGATGGCGCCAGGAGAACCGTCTGTGGAAAGCAGTACGGATATAGACTATCAGGCGATAGAAGCTGTTGTCCGTAAAGCCGGTGAGAAGCTGAGAAATGCAAAGCTATCAAAGGAAACAATCCATAAAAAAGAAGGACTTGCCAATTTTTGTACGGATTTTGACACAGAGATCCAGCGTTTTCTGATTCGTGAGTTGAGTGCGATCCTGCCGGGAGCTGTTTTTTTCGGTGAAGAGGATACAGAGGGAAATCAGGGAGCGGGAGCTTCCGGAGAATATACGTTTTATATTGATCCTATAGACGGAACCACAAATTTTATGTTTGATTATCATTTCAGCTGTATTTCTGTGGGACTGGCACATCATGGAAAAATAGAAGCGGGCTTTGTATATGATCCTTATATGGATGAGATGTATATGGGAATCCGCGGCAAGGGAAGTACACTGAACGGACAGAGGCTGCAGATGGAAAATATTTCTGTTACAGAAGGAATTGCAGCTTTTGGATGTGCAAGATATAATGAAGATAAAATTGATATTCTTTTTCAGACAGTGCAGGAACTTTATATGAGAAGTCTCTGCATTCGGAGCGGAGGATCTGCTGCACTGGATCTGTGCAGAATCGCTTCAGGAAGAAACGCAGTTTATCTGGAAATGAAGCTTAATCCATACGATTTTGCAGCGGCTTCGTTGATCATTGAGGAGGCCGGAGGAATGGTTGGACAAATAGACGGGACTTCCATTACGCTGGATCAGCCCTGTTCCATGCTGGCAGGAACAAAAAAAGCAGTGGAGGAAACCAGAGAACTTCTGCCGCATTGATATCAGAAAGGTGATTTAATGACAAAAAAACAGAAATTCGGGATGAGTACAGCCGTAGTAGGCATGGTACTGACAGGACTTGTTTTCAGTCCCGTTCAGGCAAAAACTCAAAAATACACGAATACAGATTTTGCCATGAATACGGTTGTTTCGGAAACTTTGTATACAAAGGGAAAAGATCTGAATCCTTCCATCGGGAAGCTTCTGAAAAAAACGGAGGATGAGATTCTTTCCTGGACGGAAAAAGATTCTCAGATTGCGCAGGTGAATCATGCCGGAGGGGAAACCGTTGAGGTTTCTGCTGAGCTTGCAGATTATCTGCAAAAAATACAGCAGCTTGCAGAAGATTCACAGGGCGCTTTTGATCCGACACTTGGCAAGGTGATACGTCTCTGGGACATTGGAGGAGAAAATGCAGGGATTCCTCAAACGGGAGAATTAGAATCGCTTCTGAAAGAAACCGGATATGAAAAGCTGGAACTTGATGGAAATAAAGTTACATTAAAAGACGGCGCCACCATTGATCTGGGGGCAGCAGGAAAAGGGATCGGCTGTGATCTGGTCATGGACTTTTTAGAACAGGATAAGGATGTTTCCGGTATGATCCTGAATCTGGGCGGAAGCAGCGTGATGGCTTACGGAGAAAAGCCGGATCAGTCAGACTGGAGGGTGGCAATACGGGATCCAAGGGAACCGGAGGGAGACTACCTGGGAGCCGTTACTTTGAAGGGCGGAGAATTTCTTTCCACATCAGGGGATTACGAAAGATATTTTATGGAAGATGGAAAAAGATATCATCACATTCTTAATCCGGAAACCGGTTACCCTGTATGGAATGGTCTTACTTCCGTAACAGTTGTCTGTGACAGCGGACTTTTTGCAGATGGACTTTCTACAGCGTGCTTTGTGCTGGGAAAAGAAAAAGCTCTGCCTCTTCTGGAGAAATATGGAGCAGCTGCAGCTTTTGTAGATGAGGATCATAAGGTATATCTTACAGAAGGAATGAAAGAGCGCTTTGAACTTCTGAAGAATACTTATGAAACAGAAATATTGAAATAGAAAAAAGAAAGGATACGCCTTTTTCTTTACAGGCGTATCCTTTTTGTGATTTCTCCGGTAAGAAATCCGATCAGAAGTCCGGTTGCAACTCCGGAGATCAGAAGAACCGGAGCATAATAAAGAAGGCTGGTGTTTTCCACAATAAGAGAGGCAACAATCAGCTGTCCGATATTATGGGAAACCCCTCCGGCAACACTGACTCCAAGGATGCTGAAACCGGAAAATCTTTTCATGAGGGTCATGACTGTGAGACTTAATGCAGCTCCTGCCAGACTGTAGAGGATGCTGAACATATTTCCAAAAAGGAAGCCGATCACCAGGATCCTTACTGTGGAAACCAGGGCGGCTTCCTTCCAGGAATATTTTTCCAGGATAAAAAGAACGGCAAGATTGGCTAGCCCCAGCTTCATGCCGGGTATTCCTGCAAAAAATGGGATCAGGGATTCTACATATCCGAAGATAATGGCGATTGCAGCAAAAAGTCCCAGATATGCTGTTTTTTTATGGTTCATAATTTATACGGCCGTATCAAATTCCGAAGAGATATCTTCAGAGCCTGCGGCTTTTACTCCTTCTATCACAACTTTGTTGGGAAGACAGACGATTGTTCCGCCGGAACTTCCCACGGCTTTTTGTTTTATACAGAGATGATCCGGACAGTCAGCTTCAGTCATTTTTATTTGTCCGTCTCTGATCTCACAGACATTGGTCTCTCCGATGGAGATTACCTGATCCTGAGAAAGAGAGTAGGTTCCGTACTCTTCTCCATTTACCGTGATCCTTACAGAACCGTAGTCGCCTTTTCGGAGCAGGAACATAACACCCCACAGGAGCAGAGCTGCAGCAAGGATGGAGGTAATAAAGATAAGTTCCTTTTTTTTCAAATCAGAGTCCTTTCTTTTATAAAAGTGGATATGCCGACATCCAAAGAGAATGTAAGCCTGTTTCCATAGTTCGAAGCTAATCATAGCATAAGGGGAAAAATCTGACAAGCCTGAGAAAAATCATTGTTTTCCCTTTGAGAAAGTGATAGAATAGAATAGATTTATTATATTAACAAAATTACGGAAGATTCCGTAGAACACATTTTTATAGAATAAAACAAACAGGAGTATATTTATGAACGTGTTTTCAAAAGTATTCGGAACGCACAGCCAGCGTGAAGTCAAGCGTATCATGCCGCTTGTAGAAAAAACAGAGGCACTGCGTCCGGAGATGCAGAAATTAACTGATGAGGAACTGAGAGACAAAACAAGAGAATATAAGAAGCGTCTGGAAGAGGGAGCAACCCTTGATGATCTGCTGCCAGAGGCTTTTGCAACTGTACGTGAAGCTGCAAAACGTGTTCTTGGAATGGAGCATTACCGTGTACAGATCATCGGCGGTATCATCCTTCATCAGGGACGTATTGCAGAGATGAAAACCGGTGAAGGTAAGACTCTGGTATCTACTCTTCCGGCATATCTGAACGCACTGGAAGGTAAAGGTGTACACATTGTTACAGTCAATGACTATCTGGCAAAGCGAGATGCCGAGTGGATGGGGAAGGTTCACGAGTTCCTTGGACTGACAGTTGGTGTGGTCCTGAATGATATGAAGCCGGAGGAACGCCGTGCAGCCTATGGATGTGATATTACCTATGTGACAAATAATGAGCTGGGATTTGATTACCTGCGTGACAATATGGTCATTTATAAAGAGCAGCTGGTGCAGAGAGATCTTCACTACTGTATCATCGATGAGGTTGACTCCGTACTTATTGACGAGGCACGTACACCGCTGATCATTTCCGGACAGAGCGGCAAATCCACCAAGCTTTATGAGGTCTGTGATATTCTGGCACAGCAGCTGGAGCGTGGTGAGGCCAGCCATGAGATGACCAAGATGGCAGCTATTATGGGTGAAGAGGTCATTGAGACCGGAGATTTTGTAGTAAACGAAAAGGATAAGATTGTAAACCTTACAGAGCGTGGTGTAAAAAAGGTTGAGAAATTCTTTAATATCGAAAACCTTGCAGATCCGGAAAACCTGGAGATCCAGCATAACGTTATTCTGGCACTCCGTGCTCATAACCTGATGCACAAAGATCAGGATTATGTAGTAAAAGATGATGAGATCCTGATCGTAGATGAATTTACCGGACGTATCATGCCGGGACGCCGTTATTCTGACGGACTCCATCAGGCTATTGAAGCTAAGGAGCATGTAAAGGTAAAACGTGAGAGCAAGACACTTGCCACCATTACTTTCCAGAACTTCTTTAATAAATATGACAAAAAAGGCGGTATGACTGGTACTGCCCTTACTGAGGAAAAAGAGTTCCGAGATATCTACGGAATGGACGTTGTGGAGATTCCTACCAACAGACCTGTACAGCGTAAAGACCTGGAAGATGCTGTATATATGACAAAGAAAGAAAAGTTCAACGCAGTTGTTGAGGCTGTAAAGGAAGCTCATGAGAGACAGCAGCCGGTTCTGGTTGGTACGATTACCATCGAAACATCAGAGCTTCTCAGCAAGATGCTTCGCCGTCAGGGAATCCAGCATAATGTTCTGAATGCGAAATTCCATGAACTGGAGGCTGAAATCGTTGCTCAGGCAGGTCAGGCCGGAGCAGTTACCATTGCGACCAACATGGCAGGTCGTGGTACGGATATTAAACTGGATGACGTGGCAAGAGAAGCCGGCGGTCTGAAGATTATTGGTACAGAGCGTCATGAGTCCAGACGTATTGATAACCAGCTTCGTGGACGTTCCGGACGTCAGGGAGATCCGGGTGAATCCCGCTTCTATATTTCTCTGGAGGACGATTTGATGCGTCTCTTTGGTTCTGAGCGTTTGATGAAGATATTTACTTCTCTTGGAGTTGCTGAGAATGAGCAGATCGAGCATAAGATGCTTTCCAACGCGATCCAGAAAGCACAGGAGAAGATTGAGTTCAATAACTTTGGTATTCGTAAAAATCTTCTTGATTACGACCAGGTAAACAACGAACAGCGTGAGATCATTTACAAAGAGCGTCGTCAGGTTCTGGATGGAGAGAACATGCGTGATTCCATTTATAAGATGATCACTGATATTGTGGATAATACAGTGGACAGATGCTTCTCAGATGATGTAGATGCTGTTGAGTGGAATCTTGAAGAATTTAACACAATCCTTCTTCCGATCATTCCTATCCAGGCTCTTACTGAAGAAAAGGTAAAGGGAAAGAAGAAAAATGAGATGAAGCATATCCTTAAGGAAGAAGCTGTGAAGCTTTATGAGACCAAGGAATCTGAATTCCCGGAACCGGAGCAGCTGCGTGAGCTGGAACGAGTAGTTCTTCTGAAGTGCATTGACAGTAAGTGGATGGATCATATCGACGATATGGAAATCCTCCGTCAGGGTATCGGACTGGTTGGCTACGGACAGAGAGATCCGGTTGTTGAGTATAAGATGAGCGCATATGATATGTTCAATGAGATGACCAACTCCATTCAGGAGGATACAGTACGTATGCTGTATCATGTTCATGTAGAGCAGAAGATCGAGCGTGAGCAGGTTGCCAAGGTTACCGGAACTAATAAGGATGATTCCAGTGTTCGTAAGCCTGTTCAGAGAAAAGAAGAAAAGGTTTATCCGAACGATCCATGCCCATGTGGAAGCGGCAAGAAATATAAACAGTGCTGCGGACGTAAGGCAATGAAAGCATAAGAACAGAAGGGCTGTCAGAAATTCACTGAAAAAGAGAATCTGGCAGCCCTCTTTTGTTTTTCAAGGACTGAAGGAGTTTGAGTCGGACTTGTCCGCTTTGCTTATGACAGGAGATTTGATATTATGATAAAAATTGACTTGATTACCGGCTTTTTGGGAGCGGGAAAAACAACTTTTATAAAAAAGTACGCCTCCTATCTTTTAAAACAGGGACAGAACATCGGAATCATAGAAAATGATTTTGGTGCAGTGAATGTGGATATGATGCTTTTAAAGGAACTGGAAGGAGAAAACTGTGAGCTGGAAATGATCGCAGGAGGATGTGACAGAGAGACACACAGAAGAAGATTTAAAACAAAACTGATTGCCATGGGAATGTGCGGATATGACAGGGTGATCGTTGAGCCTTCCGGGATCTTTGACGTAGATGAGTTTTTTGATACACTTTATGAGGAGCCGCTGGATCGCTGGTATGAGATTGGGAATGTGATCGCAGTGGTAGATGGGGGACTGGAAGAAAAGCTTTCGGATCAGGCAGAATATCTGCTGGCATCAGAGGCGGCGTCCGCAGGCTGTGTGGTTTTGAGCAGGTGCGATGAGGTTTCAGAAGAACAAAAAAGAGCAGTGACAGAGCATCTGGAGCGGGCAATAGAAAATGTCCGCTGCAGACGAACATTTGAGGGAGAGATTCTTTCAAAAGACTGGGAAAAACTGACTGATCAGGATTATGACCGGTTGCTGAAGTGCGGATATCACTCCACAGCCTACGAAAAAAAGCATTTTTCAGAGGAAAAATTTACTTCTCTTTATTTTATGAACCTTTCATTTACGGCAGAAGAACTGGCTTGCAGGTCAGAAAAGATCATGGCTGATCCGGACTGCGGATCTGTTTTTCGGATCAAGGGATTTGGCAAAAACAGAGAGGGACAGTGGATGGAGCTGAATGCTGCCCGTGGAAAAGCCGCTCTCCGGCCGATAAGTGAAGGTCAGGAAGTTCTGATCGTTATCGGTGAAAAACCTGTAAAGGAAAAAATCGAAGCATATTTTGTAGAATGAGAGTTCAGAGACACCTGTTTTTATGAATGACAGTTAAATTTTTTGCTTTTTACTTAACATCTGTTCAGTTGTGAGAAGATGTTCTCTCTGCTATGATAAAAGCAGCAGAGGCCGATGCGAAAAAAGCAAAGGAGAGCATTTATGAGAATAGGTGAAGTTATCAGAACATACAGAAAAAATGACAGGGCTTGCAGAGCTTTTTGAATCTGGAGAATATCATAAGA
>Elaine_p2__coassemble_400_pt1 | contig 44248 bp, 55 predicted proteins | sample Elaine_p2__metabat2_low_PE_007 | metagenome-assembled genome bin Elaine_p2 | reverse complement strand
AAGGAGTAGATTTCCTTGAACCTCTAAATCCCAGACCACCGGCACTTGCCCATGAAAGAGCGTTTCCTTCGCTATCAGTCAGAGTAACGATTGTGTTATTGAAAGAAGACTGGATATGTGCCTGTCCGTGTTCAACGTTTTTCTTGACACGACGTTTTGTTGTCGTTTTTCTGGTTGCTTTTGCCATTTTAAAACTAACCTACGCTTTCCTTTATTTGAAATATACTATATGTTACGAATTATTTTTTCTTGTTTGCTACTGTTCTCTTCGGACCTTTGCGTGTTCTTGCATTAGTCTTAGTCTTCTGACCACGAACCGGAAGTCCTTTACGATGACGGATTCCTCTGTAGCATCCGATTTCCTGCAGTCTCTTGATATTCAGAGCGATTTCACGACGAAGATCACCTTCTACCATCATTGTTTCATCAATGACAGCGCTGATTCTCTTTACTTCATCATCGGTAAGATCTCTGACACGTGTGTCAGGATTTACATTTGCCTGCGCAAGAATTTTGTCTGCGCTTGGTCTGCCGATACCATAAATATAGGTAAGGCCGATTTCAATACGTTTTTCTCTTGGTAAGTCTACACCAGCTATACGAGCCATGTACTGTTTCCTCCATTTTCTGTTTTGAAAGCCTTCTGCGTACACCACTTGCTCCCGCAAGGTGAAATGGGGTGAATCTTCAGATATGCTTCCTGTTTCTAGTTTCCTAATTGGGGTGCCTCGGTAAAACACCCAGCCGTCTTTGGCGTAAGACAGCCTTTCCGAAATTGCAGCTGGTTAAGCTGCTGTTGCCTCTCGGTATTAGGCAATACATGCTTTGATAAAATTCAAACAGTCCGAACAACCCTTCCGGGTGTATCAAACTGCAGCCGCACGTTTCACAAACTACCGGCATTAGCCCTGGCGCTGTTTGTGTTTTGGATTTTCACAGATTACTCTGATAGATCCTTTTCTTTTGATGATCTTGCATTTCTCACAGATCGGTTTTACAGATGATCTTACTTTCACTGGAAATCCTCCTCTCGTAGTTTCGACTTGAATCTGCAGTTACGGACGCACTCATAGCGCGTTCGCATTATAGTGTAGCACCAAAGCATACGGATTGCAAGTACTTTTTTAATATTTTTTAAAAACAGCAGGTACCTTCCCGTTTCCACGTTCCAGTCCTGCTGTTCCTTTATTATTTTCTATTTTATGGTGCTATGGTTTCCAGCTTCTTTATTCTGCTGCGCCTGCATTTCCCTGAAAAATCTGTGCGATTGGAGAATCTGCCGAAAGGATCACAGTTTTGTCTTCACCCTTCATAGAATTCTTCAAAGCATCAAGACTTCTTACAAATGAATAGAAATCGCTTCTTCCTTCTTCCCCGTAAGCGCTGGCAAGAATCTTCATGTATTCCTGCTCTCCTTCTGCTTCCAGAATTTCCGCTTTTTTCTTTGCTTCTGAAATCTGGATGGCAACTTCTTTATCTGTTGTATTACGGATCACCTTTGCCTCGGAATTACCCTGTGCCGTATAGGTAGCTGCAATGTTATCTCTTTCAGATACCATCCGTTCATAAACCGCTTCCTTATTATCATCTGGAAGGTCCAGCTGCTTGGTATCAAACAGCATTACAGAAATCCCGTACTGCTCCATATTGTTTTCTACAGATCCCATAACCATTTCTGCAAGTTCTCCATCCCGGCTTGTGATAACTTCATCCTGAGACATGCTGCTGATGGCATTTTTTGTTGCATTATATACAGCTGTATTGATACGACTTTCTCCATTTTCAATGGAAGAATTCAGTGTCCTTGCAAATTTCAATGGATCAGAGATTCTCCATATTACATAGCTGTCTGTGATCATGGTCTTCTTGTCTCTTGTGATAACATCAGAGGGTGCCAGATCATAAAGAAGAGTCTGTTTTGGCAATGTTGCCGTAGTTTCCACCACCGGTATCCTGAGGCTGATACCCGGCTTGTCGATAACACGCTGTACCTTTCCAAACTGACGGATCAGCTTATATTCGTTTTGCTTAGTTACCGTAATTGATGTAAGAGCTGCTGCAAATACAAAAACTCCGGCAATACCTATCAGAACTTTTTTCTTTTTCATAATATTTATTCACCTCCCTGAGTTGTCTGTCCATCTGTTGTTCCATCCTGAGTCTGTAAAGCATCATCTGCACTCTGGACGTTTTCTGCTTCCTGTGCTCCTTCTCCGGTAAAAGAATCCAAAGGCAGTACCTTCTGAGTACCATCACCGTTATCAATCACAATCTTCATACCCGGCAGCACATCCTCCATGGTTTCATAAAACATACGGAGTTTTGTCACTGTCGGATTTTTTACATACTCCTCATACATAGCGTTAAATCTTGCCACTTCTGCCTCTGCCTCGTTGATACGAACCTGTTTCTGAGCTTCCGCATCCTGAACAATCTGATCCGCCTGTGCCTCGGCTTCCGGAAGCTTCTCGTTTCTGTATTTGTTTGCATTATTGACTGCTGTTTCTTTTCCCTGTTTCGCTGTCTCAACAGCTTTAAATGCTTTCATAACCTCCTGTGTAGGCGGTTCAGAATCCTGGATGGTGATATTCACAAGCTGAATTCCCACATCCTGCTCTTCCATTTTTTTCATGATCATATCCTTGATCTTTGCCTGAATCTCGCTTTTTCCCGTAGTCAGAACATCATCCACTGTGTAGCTGGCGATCACCGTACGTATACAGCTCTGAGAAATACTTTTCAGAATATCCTCCGGCTGCTGGGATGTATAAAGATATTTTACCGGTTCTGTGATTCTGTACTCTACAAAGAAATCCACATCAATGAAATTATAATCTGAAGTGATCATGATTCCTTCGTCTGCCACCACATCATTATTCTGCTGATTATATCCAATAGGAAATCCCTGAATCGTAGTATTTACCTTATGTACCTTCTGGATCAGCGGTAGCTTAAAATGAAGTCCTGTTTCCGTTACCGCTTTTGGAACACCCAACGTAGACAATACCGCCTGCTCCTGTTCCTGAATCTGATAGGTACAATCGGTTGCAAGCAGTCCCACAACTGCCACAGATGCCACAATGACTGCAGCTTTTTTTATATGCCTTCCTGCTTTTGGCTTTCTGGGGGACCATTTCTTTTTCATATTCATATTGTTATTATTAAATTCCTCCATCTGCATCCTCCTTGCTGCCCTTTCTTTTGAACATACAGATATATCTTTTCTGAGGCTCAGATATGTCCTTTCAGGGCTTTTCTGATGTTTAAAGAAAAGAAAAAGACTTTCATTTCGGACAGATCATATTCTGCCTCAAAACAAAAGTCTTGCTGCTTACTTCATATCGCGGATATCCTTATGATAATTCAGATACCGTACTGACGCAAATATGTACCACTTTCTGAAAAACAATCTTGTTTTCATTCATGGCCGCTACTCCCTTTTCTTTGAAAGGAATATTATCATATTTGGAGGGTCCTTGCAAGTTTATTTTTTCACTGATCATAAAATCAGAATATTGCACGAAAACTCATAGATGTTTTTGTGCTGTTTTCTGATTAATCTCCCGTTTTTATCAGTTGAATCGCTTCCTTACTTCTGCTATAGTAGTATCTGGTGTGGAATTTCCACACACTTTTTTCGTCGGGGGATTTAAAAATACCATGAAACACACAACAGATCTGGGAAAGGATCCTATCTCTTCCCTTGTATTCCGTCTTGCCATTCCGGCAATGATCGCCCAGTTTGTCAATGTGCTTTACAGCATCATTGACCGAATGTATATCGGACATATTCCCAAAATCGGAGAACTGGCCCTGGCCGGAGTCGGAGTCTGCGGTCCCATCGTCACTCTTCTTTCTTCCTTTGGAACCCTGGTTGGGCTTGGTGGTTCTATTCTTCTTGGAATCCGTCTGGGAGAGAAAAATTTTAAAAAGGCAAAACAGATTCTGTCAAACTCATTTTTGATGCTGTCTGTCATTTCTGTTCTGCTGACTATTTCCTTTCTTCTGCTGAAAGATCATCTGCTGATATGGTTTGGTGCAAGTGAAATCACCTTTCCTTATGCCAATACCTATATGACGATCTACACTGCAGGGACCTTTTTTGCGCTGATGGCAGCCGGACTGAATTATTTTATCAACTGTCAGGGCTTCCCTGTTGCAGGAATGACCACTGTCCTTATCGGAGCAGTCTCTAATATTATACTGGATCCGGTTTTTATCTTTTTATTCCATATGGATGTTGCCGGAGCAGCCATTGCAACTGTTATTTCTCAGATGGCATCCTGTGCCTTTGCGATTCTTTTTCTTTTCAGCAAAAAGGTACATGTTCCCATATCTTTTGGAAATTACAGCAGACGCCTTATGATGAATATTGTTTATCTTGGACTTTCACCTTTTCTGATTCTGGCAACCGACAGTATTCTTCTGATCGTTATGAATGCTGTTCTTCAGAAATACGGCGGTCCGGAGCAGGGAGACATGCTGATTACCTGCGCTACCATTGTTCAGAGCTATATGCTGATGATCACTGCTCCAATGATCGGCATCAGCGGAGGCACACAGGCTGTTATCAGTTATAATTATGGTGCACAGGCAACACAGAGAGTAAAAAAAGCCATTCGCACTATCTTAAAACTGATGCTTTGTTTTACAACTGCCATGTTTATAGTGTCTCAGTTCCTTCCAAAAATTTTTGTATTGCTTTTTACTTCCAATCCGGAATATATCGACTTTTCTATATGGGGAATCCGGGTATTTACCATGATGGTGATTCCTTTAAGCTTCCAGTATGTATTTGTGGATGCACTGACTGCGCTGGAACGTACCAAAACAGCTCTTACACTGTCTGTCCTCAGAAAGTCCCTGTACATCATAGGAACCGTTGCACTTCCGGCTTTTTTCCAGGCTTCCACAGCCTTTTATGCAGAGCCGCTTTCCGATGTGATCAGCGCAATTGTATCCACCATTGTATTTCTGCTGATCATTGATAAACACCTTCTCAAACGCGAGCAGGCTGTTATTTCCTGAAATTTATAAAAAAAATCCCCCGGCAGCACCCACAAACCAGCGGGCCCACAGGGGGAGTGTGAGGGGTTCGCAATTTTGAGCGCTCCCTCTCACATATTATCTATGGAACCTGCTTGACCCACTGTCAAGCAGTATCGACAACCTGAATCACCTGGATTCAGGTTGTCTTTATTTATCTCTCCAGATAATTCTGCCCTTGGACAGATCATATGGAGAAAGCTCGATTGTTACTTTATCTCCCGGAAGGATACGAATAAAATTCATGCGAAGCTTACCGCTGATATGAGCAAGCACCACATGCTTATTCTCCAGCTCTACCTTAAACATTGCGTTCGGCAGCTTCTCCAGTACAGTTCCTTCCACTTCAATCACATCTGCTTTTGACATTATTAACCTCCTATGTCATCTGTCATTTTGTAAGAGTCAGAATCTCCGGTTCACCGTCTGTGATGAGAACGGTATTTTCATAATGAGCGGAAAGTGATCCGTCCATTGTGACAACTGTCCAGTCATCGTCCTCCCAGGCCACATCTGCTCGGCCTAAATTAATCATCGGTTCAATTGCCAGAGTCATGCCCGGCATCAGCTTGATTCCACGGCGCTTCTGCGGAAAATTCGGTATCTGTGGATCCTCATGAAGATGAGTTCCAATACCATGTCCTACCAGATCGCGCACAATACCATAATTGTATTTTGCAGCATATGCTCCAATGGCCTTAGAAATATCATTAAGATGATTTCCTGCCTTTGCAAATTTAATTCCTTCAAAGAAACTCTGCTTTGTTACCTCCATAAGCTGACGTGCCTCTGCAGACACCTCGCCTACTGCATAGGTACGGGCAGCATCAGAATGATATCCTTTGTAGATCAAACCTGCATCGATCTTTACAAGATCTCCTTCCTGAATGATCTTCTTTGTTGAGGGGATTCCATGCACTACCTCATCGTTAATACTGATGCAGAAAGATCCTGGAAATCCATTATAATTTAAAAAGTTTGGAGTACAGCCCAGAGAGCGGATCATTTCCTCTCCAATGCGGTCCAGTTCCTTGGTACTGATTCCCGGTCTGATGTGAGAAGCAAGCTCATTATGGACTTTTTCCAAAAGATGTCCTGCCTCTCTCATAAGCTCTATTTCATGTTCTGACTTAATTGAAACTGACATTTCTTATTCTCCTAAAACTCCCACGATTTCCTGGAATACTTCATCCAGAGCACGTGTTCCGTCTACTGTTTTTAATACACCCTGTTCTGTATAGTAGTCAATCAGAGGCTGTGTCTGATCATGATACACATTCAGACGTTTCTGTACAGTTTCCGGTTTATCATCATCGCGAAGAACAAGCGCCTCGCCGCAGGTATCACAAATGCCTTCTGTCTTCGGAGCCGCATATACTACATGATAAGTAGCTCCACATTTCAGACACGCACGTCTTCCACCCATACGATTTACAATGTTTTCATCCGGAACATCTACGTCGATAGCGAAATCGATTTTGCTTCCAAGCTTTTCAAGTGCTTCTGTCAGACACTCTGCCTGAGGAATTGTTCTTGGAAAACCGTCAAGTACATATCCATTCTTTGCGTCATCCTGCTGAATTCTGTCTACTACAAGATCACAGGTCAGTTCATCAGGTACAAGAAGCCCCTGATCCATATAAGTTTTTGCTTTTTTTCCAAGCTCTGTGCCGTTCTTGATGTTAGCACGGAAGATGTCGCCTGTGGAAATATGAGGAATGCCATATTTCTCAGCAATTTTTTTTGCCTGAGTACCTTTACCGGCACCCGGTGCACCCAACATGATAATCTTCATAAAAATACCCTCCTTATATTTAAAATGGCTGCAGCATGCAAAGCATACCGCAGCCTTCATTTCCTGTGCACAGTACCGCTACGGTCAGCGGACAAGCACTAGTTAGCCAGAAAGCCTTTGTAATTGCGGACAAGTAACTGAGATTCAATCTGTTTCACAGTTTCAAGAACAACGCCAACTACAATGATCAGTGAGGTTCCGGCAAAGGAAACCTGAGCCTTAAATACGCCGTTAAAGAAGAACGGGATCACTGCTACGATGATCAGGCCAACTACGCCTATAAATATAATGTAATTAAGAAGATTCTGCAGATAATCTGATGTAGGCTTTCCTGGACGGATACCCGGGATAAAACCTCCCTGCTTCTTGATATTATCAGCAACTTCCAATGGATTGAATGTAATGGAAGTGTAGAAATATGCAAAGAACACGCAAAGAACGATATACACGATCAGACCCCAGCTGTACTTCAGCTGAGCCGGATCACACCAGTTACTGGAAGATAATCCTCTCAGAATCTCGCTTCCAATTCCTGTTCCATTACCTTTTCCTGCAAACTGAGCAATCAGTCCCGGGAAAGACATGATAGAAGAAGCAAAGATGATCGGAATGACACCGGCAGTATTTACTTTCAGAGGAATATTATTGGACTGTCCGCCTACAAGCTTACGTCCAACCATCTTCTTAGAATACTGTACCGGTATTCTTCTTTCTGCTCCATTAAGAATCAATACAAATACAACGACCGCCAGGATAATGGCAAGAATAATAACTCCAGCCAGCATACCTTTTGCAATTGTTTTTCCTTTGATAAAGTTCTCATAGAGTGTCATCATATCACTTGGAATCCTGGATACAATATTTACCGCAAGTACGATAGAAATACCATTTCCAACACCCTTTTCTGTGATACGCTCACCAATCCACATCAGCATAGCAGATCCTGCTGTAAGAGAAACTACTACTACCAGTCCCTTCATGAAATTCATGTCCTGAACAATATTGCCTTTTGCAAATCCGATTGTCATTGCAACAGACTCAAAAAGTGCAAGACCGATTGTTACATAACGGGTGATAGCTGTCATCTTCTTTCTTCCCTCTTCACCGTCTCTGTGCATTTCTTCCAGAGCAGGAATAGCGATAGTAAGAAGCTGGATGATAATGGATGATGTGATATACGGTGTGATGTTCAGAGCAAATATGGACATACTCTCAAAGGAGCCTCCGGTAAACGCATCAAAAAAGTTGAATGCGTCACCGGTGTTGCTCTGAAACCATTGTCTGAATACGTCGCTGTCCACACCGGGAACAGGAAGCTGAGATCCGATACGGATGACAAAGATCATACCGATCACATAAAACAGCTTACGACGCATCTCTTTTACTCTAAAAAGACTTTTGAGAGTTTCAAACATTAAATCACCTCTACTGTACCACCAGCAGCTTCAATTTTAGCTTTTGCGGTTTCGCTGACAGCATTTACTTTTACATTAACTTTCTTAGTCAGCTCACCGTTTCCAAGAATTTTAACGCCGTCACCAGCTTTGGAAATTGCGCGGCTTTCCAGCAGACTCTCAACAGTAACCTCTGCTCCGTCCTCGAAACGGTTCAGAACGTCAACATTGATTGCAATGATTTCTTTGGAGTTTCTGTTTTTGAAGCCTCTCTTCGGAAGACGTCTGTATAAAGGCATCTGTCCACCTTCAAATCCCGGTTTCTTGTGTCCGGAACGTGCTAACTGTCCTTTATGTCCTTTTCCGGCTGTCTTTCCGTTTCCGGAACCATGTCCACGGCCTCTTCTGAAGTTATCACTGTGTTTGGAACCCTCTGCAGGTCTCAGATTTGATAAATCCATTTTTGGCACCTCCTTTTATTTCTCTTTACTGTTTCGAATTACTCTTCTACTTTAACCAGATGCTGAACCTGCTTGATCATGCCTCTTGTAGCTGCATTATCAGGCATTTCAACTGTCTTGTGCATTTTTGTAAGTCCCATAGCAACTACAGTCTTTTTGTGTTTCGGAACTGCACCGATAGGAGACTTTACTAATGTAACTTTAATTGTATCTGCCATTTTTCGTTTCCTCCTTATGCCAGAATCTCATCTACAGATTTTCCGCGAAGTCTTGCAACTTCTTCCGGAGTCTTCAGCTGGCTTAATCCCTCGATTGTAGCCAGGACAACATTCTGTTTATTTCTGGAGCCCATACATTTTGTACGGATATTCTTGATACCTGCAAGCTCGATAACGGCACGTGCCGGACCTCCGGCGATAACACCAGTACCTTCCGGAGCACGTTTCAGAAGCATCTCAGCGCTTCCGAATTTGCCTACGAAGTCATGTGTAATGGATCCGTTCTCATCTCTTGCTACTGTTACCAGTTTTTTCATAGCATCTTCTTTTCCTTTGCGGATTGCTTCCGGAATTTCAGCTGCTTTTCCTAAACCTGCACCAACATGTCCGTTGCCGTCACCTACAACAACCAAAGCTGTGAAACGGAAGTTACGGCCACCTTTAACAACCTTGGTAACACGTTTGATTGACACTACTTTATCTTCTAATTCTAACTGACTAGCATCAATAAGATTATGTTTCATGTGTCTTTTTCCTCCCCTTTAGAATTTCAGTCCAGCTTCTCTTGCTGCGTCTGCTAATGCTTTAACTTTACCGTGGTAGATGTAGCCTCCTCTATCGAAAACTACACTCTCGATGCCTGCTTCTACAGCTTTCTTTCCGATAACGGTTCCAAGATAAGCTGCAGCCTTAACATCGTCTGTATGCTCAAGCTCTGCTTTTACATCTTTCTGAAGAGTAGAAGCTGATACTAAAGTTTTTCCCACGCTGTCATCAATGATCTGTGCATAGATATGTTTGTTGGAACGGAATACTGCCAGTCTTGGAGTAGTAGCTGTTCCATTCAGATGATGACGGAGTCTTCTATGTTTCTTTTCACGAATTTCCGCTCTGGATGCTTTATTAATCATGTTCTCACTCTCCTTATTTATTTCTTACCGGTCTTGCCGACTTTACGTCTGATTACTTCATCAGCATACTTGATTCCCTTGCCCTTATATGGCTCAGGTCTTCTCTTGTCTCTGATTTCAGCTGCAAACTGTCCAACTTTTTCTTTGCTGATACCGGAAACGATGATCTTGTTTCCGTCAACTTTGGACTCGATTCCTTCAGGATCTTCCATCTCTACCGGGTGAGAGTATCCCAGAGAAAGTACAAGCTTTTTGCCCTGTTTCTGAGCTCTATAACCTACACCGTTTACTTCAAGAGTTTTTGTATAACCTTCGCTTACACCAACAACCATGTTGTGGATAAGGCTTCTTGTTAAACCGTGCAAAGCTTTCATTTTCTTCAGGTCGTTTGGTCTTGTAACAACTACATGACCATCTTCTACCTTGATTTCCATCTCTGTTGGAAGCGCTCTTTCAAGTGTTCCTTTTGGCCCTTTAACGGTTACTACATTGCCTGCTGCTACAGTTACTTCTACGCCTGCAGGAATAGCTACCGGAAGTCTGCCGATTCGTGACATAATATTGTCCTCCTTACTTAGATTGTCGGAGAGGGAATTTTCCCTCTCTGTTTTCAGTGCTTTTTATAAAAATCTATTGTCAGATTCTTACCAAACAAATGCCAGAACCTCTCCGCCTACATGAAGCTTACGAGCCTCTTTATCAGTGATAACACCCTTGTTTGTGGAGATGATAGCGGTTCCAAGTCCGCCAAGTACTCTCGGCAGCTCATCCTTGCCTGCGTATACACGAAGACCCGGTTTGGAAATTCTCTTCAGTCCTGTGATGATCTTTTCGTTTTTGTTCTCTCCATATTTCAGAGTGATATGAAGTGTTTTAACAACACCATCTTCTACTAAATCATACTTTGCAATGTATCCCTCGTCAAGAAGAATATTTGCGATAGCAATTTTCATTTTGGATGCCGGAACATCTACTGTGTCATGTTTTGCAGTGTTTGCATTACGGATTCTTGTAAGCATATCTGCAATCGGATCGCTCATTGTCATGTTAGTTTCCTCCTCTTATCAGACTTGACATGTTTTGTTATTTATAATATTACCAAGATGCTTTTTTAACACCCGGGATCTGTCCTTTATAAGCCAGCTCACGGAAGCAGATACGGCAGATTCCGTATTTTCTTAAGTAAGCATGAGGACGTCCGCAGATTCTGCAGCGGCTGTATTCTCTTGTGGAGAATTTCGGTTTGCGCTGCTGTTTGATTTTCATTGCTGTTTTAGCCATTTGAATTCTCCTCCTTATTTAGCGAAAGGCATGTTGAACTGTGTAAGAAGCTCACGAGCCTCTTCGTCAGTCTTCGCTGTTGTAACGAAGATGATGTCCATACCTCTTACTTTGTCTACCTTGTCATACTCAACTTCCGGGAAGATCAGCTGCTCTTTGATACCAAGAGCATAGTTTCCTCTTCCGTCAAATGCGTTAGGATTAACGCCGCGGAAGTCACGTACACGAGGAAGTGCAAGGTTGATCAGACGATCAGCAAATTCATACATTTTTTCGCCTCTTAAGGTTACTTTACAGCCGATCGGCATACCCTCTCTGATCTTGAAGTTCGCTACAGACTTTTTAGCCTTTGTAGCAACTGCCTTCTGTCCTGTGATCAGTTCCATATCTGCGATAGCAGCGTCGAGAAGCTTTGCGTTCTCCTTAGCTTCACCAACACCCATGTTAACAACGATCTTTTCGAGCTTCGGCACTTCCATAACGTTCTTGTATCCGAATTTTTTGGTCATGTTATCCATGATCTCATTTTTGTAAAGTTCTTTTAATCTACTCACCTGTCATGCCTCCTCTCTTATTTATCGATAACCTCGCCTGTTGCTTTTGCAACACGGACTTTTTTGTCTCCGTCCATCTTGAATCCGACTCTGGTTGCTTTGCCGTCTACTACCAGCATCACGTTAGATACGTGAAGAGCAGCTTCCTTCTTGATGATTCCACCATTCTGGTTTGCTGCAGAAGGTTTGCTGTGCTTAGTAACCATGTTGACGTTTTCAACGATCACGGTGTTGTCTTTTACGTTAACGGCAAGGACTTTGCCCTCTTTGCCTTTATCTTTACCAGCGATAACTTTTACAGTATCACCTTTTTTAATCTTCATAGCTGACATTAGGCACCCTCCTATAATACTTCCGGAGCTAAGGAAACGATCTTCATGAATTTCTTCTCACGAAGTTCTCTGGCAACTGGTCCAAAGATACGTGTTCCTCTCGGAGTTAAATCGTCTTTAATGATTACGGCTGCATTCTCATCGAAGCGGATGTAAGATCCGTCTTTACGACGAGCGCCTTTTTTAGAACGTACAACAACTGCTTTTACAACATCGCCTTTTTTAACAACGCCGCCTGGTGTTGCATCTTTAACAGTAGCAACGATAGTGTCGCCGATATTTGCATATCTTCTTGTAGAGCCGCCCATAACACGAATACAAAGGATTTCTTTTGCACCAGTGTTATCGGCAACTTTTAATCTAGTTTCCTGCTGAATCATACTGGTTTCCTCCTTATTTAGCTTTCTCTACGATCTCAACCAGTCTCCATCTCTTGTCCTTGGACAGCGGTCTGGTCTCCATAACTTTTACGGTATCACCGATATTGCACTCATTCTGTTCATCATGAGCTTTTAATTTATATGTTCTCTTCACGATTTTTTTGTAAAGAGGATGTTTTACATGGTCTTCAATTGCAACTACGATGGTCTTGTCCATCTTATTGCTGACAACCTTACCCACACGGGTTTTTCTCAGATTTCTTTCCACGATTCTGTCCTCCTATATTCACTATTTCGCAGCGTTAGCCTGCTCAGTGATTACTGTCTGGATTCTGGCAATATTTTTGCGAACCTCTTTGATTCGGCTTGTATTGTCTAATTGATTGGTTGCATTCTGAAATCTCAGGTTAAAAAGTTCTTTTTTAGCAGCTACTAATTCTTCGTTTAATTCTGCAGCTGATTTTGCTTTTAAATCTTCTACGAATTTATTAATTTTCACTGTTATCACCGCCTTCTAAGTCTGCACGAGAAACGATTTTACATTTACATGGTAACTTGTGCATTGCAAGACGTAATGCTTCACGGGCAATCTCTTCTGATACGCCTGCAATCTCAAACATTACACGTCCTGGCTTAACAACTGCTACCCAGTATTCCAGGGAACCTTTACCGGAACCCATACGTGTTTCTGCTGGTTTCGCTGTTACTGGTTTATCTGGGAAAATCTTGATCCAAACCTGACCACCACGTTTGATATAACGTGTCATGGCAATACGGGCTGCCTCGATCTGATTAGATCTGATCCAGCACGGTTCGGTTGCAACAAGACCGAATTCACCATAATTGATTTTGTTGCCTCTAAGGGCTTTACCTCTCATGGAGCCACGGAATTGTTTACGACGTTTTACTCTTTTTGGCATTAACATTATTTATCGCTCCCTTCCTTAGTTCCTTTTGTTGGAAGTACTTCACCGTTGTAGACCCAAGCTTTTACGCCAACTTTACCGTATGTTGTGTCTGCTTCTGCGAAGCCGTAGTCGATGTCTGCACGAAGTGTCTGAAGCGGGATTGTTCCCTCGCTGTAGAACTCTGTACGAGCCATATCAGCACCGCCAAGACGTCCGGATACAGATGTTTTGATTCCTTTTGCTCCGGCTTTCATAGTTCTCTGCATTGTAGACTTCATTGCACGACGGAAAGAAATACGGTTCTCAAGCTGAAGTGCGATGTTCTCAGCAACCAGCTGTGCATCTCTGTCTGGTCTCTTAACTTCTTTGATGTCTACGATAAGCTTCTTATCTGTAAGTTTCTGAAGCTCAGCTTTTACTTTCTCGATCTCAGATCCGCCTTTACCGATAACGATACCCGGCTTAGCTGTGTAGATGATGATCTTCACTCTGTCAGATGCTCTTTCGATTTCAATCTTGGAAACACCTGCGCTGTAGAGTTTTTTCTTCAAAAATGTTCTGATATTGTAGTCTTCAACCAGACAATCTGCGAAGTCTGCTTCTGCATACCATCTGGAATCCCAATCCTTAATAACACCGACTCTAAGGCCATGTGGATTAACTTTCTGTCCCATGCTTTTCCTCCTTATCTTTCATCCAGCACGATGGTAAGATGGCTTGTTCTCTTCTCGATTCTGTAAGCTCTACCCTGTGCTCTTGGCTGAATCCGCTTCATTGTAGGTCCTTTGTTTGCATAGCACTCTGCAATGTAGAGGTTATCTGCGCTCATTCCGTTGTTGTTCTCAGCGTTTGCGATTGCTGACTCAAGAAGTTTCTTGAGAACGCTGGAAGCATATCTCGGATTATATGTCAGGATACCAAGCGCTGTCTGCACATCTTTGCCACGGATCGCATCTAATACATAGCATGCTTTCTGAACAGAAATTCTTGCATAAGATAATTTTGCAGACGGTCTTGTCTCTTTATTATTCTCATTTCTGGCTCTCTTAATCTGGCTTCTATGTCCCTTTGCCATTTTAAAGTGCCTCCTTTCTTGTATTCGATCTCTAGGTAAACCCGCCATGCTGCCCCTAAAGGGACAACAGGCAGTTAATACTTATAATTATCTGACACCGGATCTCTTTTCGTCTTTTCCGTGTCCTCTGTAAGTTCTTGTAGCAACGAACTCACCGAGTTTATGTCCTACCATATCCTCTGTAACGTATACCGGAACATGCTTTCTTCCGTCATGGACAGCAATTGTATGTCCTACGAAGGAAGGGAAGATGGTGGAACGACGTGACCATGTTTTGATCACAGATTTTTCGTTAGCAGCATTCATAGCGTCAACCTTTTTAAGCAGGCTTGCATCTGCAAAAGGTCCTTTTTTCAATGAACGAGACATTCTGTACCCTCCTTATTATTTCGCTAAAGCTTTTCCATCGCGTCTTCTTACGATGAGCTTGTTGGACTGTTTGTTTTTCTTTCTGGTCTTCAGACCAAGAGCAGGTTTGCCCCATGGTGTGCACGGGCCAGGACGACCGATACCAGTCTTTCCTTCACCACCACCGTGCGGATGGTCATTCGGGTTCATTACAGAACCACGAACTGTAGGTCTGATTCCCATGTGACGTTTACGTCCAGCTTTACCGATATTTACAAGGTTGTGGTCTCCGTTTCCAACTTCACCGATTGTTGCACGGCATACAAGCGGAACCATTCTCATTTCACCTGACGGTAATCTTAATGTTGCATATTTTCCTTCTTTAGCCATTAACTGAGCGCCGTTTCCAGCAGAACGAACCATCTGTCCGCCCTTTCCTGGGTGAAGCTCAATATTATGGATCATAGTACCAACCGGGATCATTTCCAGTGGCAGGCAGTTACCAACACGAACCTCTGCTTCCGGTCCGTTCATAACTTTCTGTCCAACCTTCAGTCCTTCCGGAGCAAGAATGTAAGCTTTCTCGCCGTCTGCATAGCAGATCAGTGCGATGTTAGCTGTTCTGTTCGGATCGTACTCGATTGTTTTAACTGTTGCCGGGATACCATCTTTTCTTCTCTTGAAGTCGATGATTCTGTATTTTCTTCTGCTTCCGCCTCCGCGGTGTCTTACAGTGATCTTACCCTGGTTGTTACGTCCGGCATTTTTCTTTAAAGACACTACTAAGGATTTCTCTGGAGTGCTTGTTGTAATCTCAGAGAAGTCAGAACCAGTCATATGTCTTCTTGACGGTGTATATGGGTTATAGGTTTTGATTCCCATGGTGTTTCTCCTTTCGAATATTAGTCATCATGCTTTCCAGCATATAGATCGCAGAGGATTAAAGTCCTTCGAAGATCTCGATATCCTTGCTGTCCTCTGTAAGAGCTACGATCGCTTTTTTAGTCTTAGCAGTTTTTCCAACTACCATACCGCGACGTTTCTTTTTACCATCGTTGTTCATGGTGTTTACGCTCTTAACCTTTGTTCCTTCAAACATCTTTTCTACAGCCTCTTTGATCTGAGACTTGTTTGCTTCCGGATGTACGAGGAATGTATATTTCTTTTCGCCCATGATGTTCATGGATTTCTCAGTAATCACAGGTTTCAGGATTACGTCATAATACTTGATATCTGCCATTATGCGTACACCTCCTCAATGGATGCTACTGCGTCTTTTGTAACCACTACAGTATTGTGTTTCATAACATCATATACGTTCATAGTGTTTACAGTTGCAGTCTGTACATCAGCGATGTTTCTTGTGGAAAGTACTACATTCTTATCATCAGCTGCTGTGATGACCAGAGCTTTCTCTGCTTTCAGATTTGTAAGAACTCTCTGCATTTCTTTTGTCTTAACCTCAGCAAGTGCAAGGCTGTCAACAACTACTAATTTATTGTCCTGAACTTTGGAAGTCAGAGCAGATTTAAGAGCAGCTCTTCTTTCTTTCTTGTTCATTTTTACTTCATAGTCTCTCGGAACCGGAGCGAATACAACACCGCCGCCAGTCCACTGTGGTGCACGGATGGAACCCTGTCTTGCATGACCTGTTCCTTTCTGTCTCCACGGTTTTCTTCCGCCGCCGCTTACTTCAGAACGAGTTTTTGCTTTCTGAGTACCCTGGCGTTTATTTGCAAGCTGACGAACAACAGCAAGATGAACCAGATGCTCGTTAATTTCTACGCCGAACACTGCATCGTTCAGTTCCATTGTTCCAACTTCATTGCCTTCCATATTATAAACAGTTACGTTTGCCATTCTGATGCTCCTCCTTTCTCAATTATAAAGACTTTACTGATTCTTTGATTGTAACCAAAGATTTCTTAGGTCCTGGAACAGCACCTTTAACTAACAGTAAATTATTTTCTGTATCTACGCGTACGATCTCAAGGTTCTGTACAGTCACCTGAACATTACCCATCTGTCCTGGCATTTTTTTGCCTTTAGCAACCTTGCTCGGGTCAGATGCTGCACCGTTGGAACCTGCATGACGATGGTATTTAGAACCGTGTGTCATAGGTCCTCTGGACTGTCCGTGTCTCTTGATCGCACCCTGGAAGCCTTTACCTTTTGAGATAGCAGTTGCATCAATGTGATCTCCTGCTGCAAAGATGTCAGCCTTAATTTCCTGTCCTACTTCATATTCAGCAGCGTTGTCAAATTTGAATTCTTTCAGGAATCTCTTTGCGTCAACGCCAGCTTTCTCAAAGTGGCCTTTCTCCGGCTTGTTCACCAGTTTCTCTCTGATCTGGCCAAAACCAACCTGAACTGCTGCATATCCATCATTGTCCTCAGTCTTAACCTGAGTTACAACACACGGACCAGCCTGTAAAACTGTTACCGGGATCAGAAGACCATCTTCATTGAAGATCTGAGTCATTCCGACTTTTGTAGCTAAGATAGCTTTCTTCATTACATTTTCCTCCTTATAGCGGATTACCCGTCCGGGCAATCATATAGTTTTTGAAGCATTCGTGTTACCGAATGGACTTACCTTGAATAATTTAGGGTGTTGCTTATTTTGTTTTCATTTTGATATCGATGTGAACACCAGCCGGCATTTCCAGTCTGGAAAGTGCATCTACTGTTTTCTGGGTAGGTGTCATGATATCGATGAGTCTTTTGTGAGTTCTCTGTTCGAACTGCTCTCTGGAATCTTTGTATTTGTGAACAGCTCTTAAGATTGTCACTACTTCTTTCTTTGTCGGAAGCGGAACCGGTCCGCTTACCTTTGCACCGTTCTTTTTAACAGTGTCGATGATTTTTGCTGCGGATGCATCTACTAACTGATGATCATAAGCTTTTAATGTGATTCTCATTACCTGATTTGCCATAAAAAAAGTCTCCTCCTACTCGTACTCAATTATGCAGTACGACAAGCGGCGACTGTACACATCTCCGTGTGTGTCCTAAGACATTTCTCCACACGCCCATCCCAAGATGGCTATTGAACTCTGTACAGTGACTTGTCGTCAGTTTCCTAACTTGACATTCGCTCCACGGAAAACCTGCTATTTAAAGCAGCAACCTCGCGCTTCATTGCTATCATGTCACAGCAATTGTTAGTATACACAATGATTACCTGCATTGCAAGCACTTTTTTTAATTTTTTTGATATTTTTTTCATGAAGCACGAAAAACGAGTTCTTTCCTATATAATAAGGATGATTTTTTATTCATATAGAACAAAGGGGTGTTCCGCATGCATCAATCACATACTCACAGAGTGTTTTGTTTATCAGAAAAATGGTGCAGAATGTACTGCTTTCCTGACAAACAAAAAAACAATGCAGAGGACAGCTTTCATTTGCTTTTCTCCTCTGCATTGTACATAAATGCTTTATTAAATTTTATGTATTACTCTTCTTCAATATCTTCCTCTTCGCCGCCGATGATATCAGAGTAATCAAACAATGTTACCTTTGTAATAGAGTCTCTTACGATGTCCGGAGCATCTCCGGCTTTTCTTGCCTTATCTGCAAGCTGTGATGCAGACCATGCCGGCATAGCCATCTTCTTGATTTCTACAGGCTCTTCTTCCCATTCTTCCTCTTCCACCGGACTGTAGCGTCTCTCACGCTGAAGCTCCTGATAACTCGGAAGTTCATCCGAATATCTGTCTGCAGCTTCATCTGCCTCCTCGGCCGTAGCTGCTGCGATTTCTTTTTTCAGAAGCTCATGAGCTTCGCTGGCTGCAGCCTGCATATTATTGGAATTATTTCTTGAAGAACGTCTTGGCTGGTGAACCGGCTGTTCCTCTTCCAGGTCATCCTCATAAATCTCATCAACAAACCCGCCGGTACGAATTTTCTTTCTTCTCTCTTTTTCTTCTTTTTTAGCTTTTTTCCTGCGGGCTTTTTCTCCATAAAGAAGTTCTCTGTCCTCTTCCTGCATCCGTCTCTCGCGGGCTTTCTCTTCCATACGGAGTTCTTTTTCTGTTTTAAGATATCTTCTGTCTCCCTGGAGATCCTCATATTCATCAAGGGTTTCCGGTTTTTTCCAAAGTTCTGCAATAACGTAAAGAATAATCAGGAATAATACGAGAAGAATCAGCGCGATACGACCTTCTGTAGTTTCTGTTGCCGCCATAAGATATCCCACAAACGGAACTGTGATCACTACCTTAGGTACCCAGTTTTTTACAGATACATTGATACTCTCCGATGCAGAAGCCTCCGGATCGATCACAACACCTGTATTTGCCGTTCTGTCTACGCTGATGAGGTTATAACGATAAGTACCTTCTCCATCTCTTACAATGATAGGTGATCCTGCATTAACCTCTTCTGTCTTTACAGGAATTGCATAAGTAACTGACCCCATTGCCAGATTGGTTTCTTTATCCGGTTTATCGACGATCACTGTCGTGATCCCAAAAAACGGCGGCAGCGCCAGCCCCAGCACTATTGCGATCGTACATATAATTGCAAAATGTACGACAAATTTCAAAAATTTTGACATTGTATATCCCTCATTTCTGTTTTTCTGGTGACCGTGTTATAAGGTTACTGTTCGCTGTGTCAAGGTTTCAACAACATCCTGCAAACAGCAATACTGTAAATACTCTAGTTATTATACCTTGTTTTTTTGCTATGGTCAACTTATAATCTAAGTTATCATAAGGAAAATACATACAATGGTTTTGCTACAGTATGCAAACCATTACAACCTGCATCCCGTTTTATCAGGCATGCAAATAATGAAAGGAGTCTCTTTATGGAATTTTTAAATTTCCTCGCCCAGTACCGCACTCCTGCTGCAGATGCGATATTTCAGGGAATCACGCTTCTGGCTCAGGAAACCTTTGTTGTAGTAGTGATCTGCTGGCTGTTTTGGTGCTCACAGAAAAAGCTGGCTTATTGCCTTGGCTTTTCGTACTTTACATCAGGCCTTCTGGTACAGGGATTAAAAATCACTTTCCGTGTTCCCCGTCCGTGGATACTGGATCCTTCCTTCCAGCCCGTTGCATCTGCTGTTCCAGGTGCCACCGGATATTCCTTTCCCAGCGGACACACACAGAGCATCACTGCCCTCCTTGGAACATTAGGATTTTATTTCAAAAAAAATCACCAGAAACTGGTGTGTGCTCTTTTTATCTTCCTGGTAGGTTTTTCTCGAATGTATCTTGGCTGTCATACGCCGCAGGATGTTCTGGTATCCTTTGGTGTAAGTATCCTGTGCGTATCTCTATGCTGGCACTTTTTATATAAGAAGGAAATCTTTCGCGAAAAAAAATCTTTGGTATCTGTTTTTATGGCTGTTGTATGTCTGGGACTTCTGGCTTATACCCTTATCCTTTATAAAAGCAGCATCATTGAATTTCATTATGCACAGGACTGTGTCAAAGCCTGCGGTGCCGGCGCCGCCTTTGCTGCAGGATATTATATTACAGAAAAATGGATTCCTTTTCATGCGCCAGATTCTGTCAGCGGTTGTATCCGACGTTTTCTCATAGGGATTTTTATTACGCTGCTCCTGCAGATCGGGCTTAAACCGCTGATTGGAGAAAGTCTTCCCGCCTCTTTTATAAGATACTTTATTGTTGTATTCTGGATTATTACAGTTTACCCGTTTTTATTTTACAGAAAAGAAAAACAGCATTCCAGAAAATCTGACACCTGATCATACAAAAAAACGTTAATTATCTGCAGAACATATTTTACATCAGGAAAACAGCACAAAACATACTGCTTTCCTGTAATCAAAAAAGCACTGTCTCGGAATTGGTCTTCCTTCCAGACAGTGCTTTTTTGATTATTTATTTAATTTTGATTACTTAAATACTGCTCTATACTGCTCATAGCAGCTTCTTCATCTTCTCCATTAGCGGAAAGAGTGATCTCCTCACCTGAATCCAGCCCAAGAGTCATCATACCCATAATGCTCTTCGCATTAACTTTCTTTTTACCGATCTCCACGTAAATCTCGCTGTTAAACTGGCTGGCCACCTGTACCAGCTGCGCCACCGGGCGTGCCTCAAGTCCAGTAGACAGTTGAATTGTGACAGGTTTTTTAATCATAATTGCTCCTCCTTGTTATTCCTCAGTTCATCTGCAATTTCACTAAGCTTCCTGAGCCTGTGATTCACTCCAGATTTGCCAACCTGAGGATTTAGCATCATGCCTAATTCTTTTAGTGTAGCTTCCGGATACTGCAGTCTCAGCTCCGCAGTTTCTGCAAGTCCTTCTGTCAGGGACTGAAATCCCATTCTGCTCTCTATGAGCTTGATGTCTTCGATCTGCTTCACTGCCGCACTTACCGTTTTATTAATATTTGCTGTTTCGCAGTTTACTTTCCGGTTCACAGAATTTCTCATCTCTTTCAGAATCCGGATATTTTCCAGATTCATCAGAGCCACATTCGCCTCCATAACTGCCAGAATATCTACAATCTGCGCACCCTCTTTCACATAGACCACATATGATTTTTTACGCAGAACAATTTTGGCATCGATCTGGAAACTGCGGATAAGTTCCTGCAGCTGTTCTGCTTTCTGACGATCCGGACATACGATTTCAAAATGATATCCTTTCTCAGGATCACTTATAGAACCGGACGCAAGAAAAGCACCGCGGATAAAAGCCCGCTTACAGCAGCTTTGCTGTGTTACCAGACTGTTGTCTGAACAAAGAGATTCTCCATCTGCCTTGCTTATGGAAAGTTTCGTTCCCTGAAGAATATTCCTGATTTCCTCAGGATTGCTGATTTCTACATAATATAGATTTCCTTTCTTCATTTGACGGCTTTCGCGGACAGCAATCTCTGTCTCTATATTAAATGTTTTTTGTAATAATGTAAAGCCTTTTCTTACGACTGCTGCATTTTCTGTCTGCAGCCGAAGTTTCCCCTCAGAAGTAACCCTTCCACAGGCGCACAGCAGCGCTGCTGTCTCCGCTATCCTGCAGTGTCGGGCAGGACTGATCTGTCTGGAAAGTTCTTCTTTCACCATCCCTGAAAAAGACAATTCCCGTTTCTCCTGTTCTGTTATTTTTTCAGAAGTGCATCCTTTCCTATATCACGATGTTCCAGTCGTATTCCATATTCAGCAGTTTCCTGCAGACGGCCATAAAGTACTCTGGCAAGTGTTACCGATCTATGTCTTCCGCCTGTACAGCCAATGGCAATAACAAGGCTGGTTTTTCCCTCTCTGACATAATTAGGAATCAAAAAGCGGATCATATCTGTAAGCTTATCTGCAAACTCTCCCGCCGCCGGACTGTCCATTACATATTCATAGACGTCATCATCCATTCCTGTGTGGGGACGCAGCTCATCAATATAGTACGGATTCGGTAAAAATCTTACATCAAAAACAAGGTCTGCATCATCGGGTATACCATATTTAAATCCAAATGACAGAACCGATATCACCATGTTTCCAAATTTTCCATTATCCACAAAAATACGGTTTACTTCTTTTTTCAGTTCCCTTGTAAGAAGTCTGGTGGTGTCAATGATATAATCCGCTCTCTCTTTCAAAAAGCGCATCTTTTCCCGTTCCTGACGAATTCCCTCATCTACACGTCCATACATGGCAAGAGGATGGCTTCTTCGTGATTCCTTATATCTTTTTACAAGAACTCGGTCATCTGCATCCAAAAACAATATTTCAAATTCATATCCCGCTTCATTTAACTGATCCAGCACATGCTCCAGTTCTTCCAGAGATCTTCCGCTTCTGGCATCAATTCCTATTGCGGCATTCTGAACATCCTCCCCCTGCATCCCTGCCATCAGAGATACAAATTTACTGACAAGGGGTATCGGAAGATTATCCACACAAAAATAGCGGGCATCCTCCAGCATTTTCAGAGCAGTACTTTTCCCTGCTCCGGATAAACCTGTTACAATCACAAGACGCATCTCTTATCTCCCGTAAAAAGTTAAAATTCTCCCAAAAACTTCACCTCTGGCTCCAATGTCACTCCAAATTTCTCATGAACCGTATGAATTACGTGATCCATCAGTGCCCTTACATCTTTAGCTGTGGCTCCTCCTGCATTAATAACAAAGCCACAATGCTTCTCTGATACCTGCGCTCCGCCGATGCGGCATCCCCGCAGTCCGCTGTCCATAATCAGCTTCCCTGCAAAGTATCCTTCCGGACGCTTAAATGTACTTCCTGCACTTGGAAAATCCAAAGGCTGTTTTTCTGTTCGTCTGTCTGACAGTTCCTTCATTCTGGAACGGATCTCTTCCTGGTCGCCTTCCTCAAGGGAGATTACTGCTTCTAGTACCAGATATCCGGAAGTTTTTATAATACTGGTGCGGTATCCCATCTCCAGTTCTTCTACAGGGATCGTCAGTATCTCCCCTTCACCGGTAAGAACTACAGCCTCTTTTAATACATCTTTCATTTCTCCGCCATAAGCGCCTGCATTCATCACCACTGCGCCTCCCAGAGTCCCGGGAATTCCTCCGGCAAACTCAAATCCTGTCAGAGAGGCATTTTTTGCAGCTACTGCAACAGAAGACAGAAGTGCACCGGCACAGGCACGGATCTGCTTTCCTTCTACAGTAATCTCCGACATGTTACGATCCATCTGGATAATCACGCCCCGATATCCTTTGTCACTTACAAGAAGATTGCTTCCATTGCCTAAAACAAAAAAAGGTATCTGTTCATTTTTGCACAGCTTCACTACGTCTGCAATCTGCTGCTTATCTTCCGGCATGGTAAATATATCAGCCGGTCCTCCGATCCGAAAAGTTGTATGATTGCTCATTGGCTCATCAAAAAGTACTCTTTCCTTTCCCAGAAGTTCAATAAATTTCTGTCTGATATCTTCTTTCACAGATTTTCTTCCTCACACTTTCTATTTATTTTAATTTTTCTTTTTCTTTTCCATAAGGAGATCTCTGACCGCCTGTCCGGCGATCAGCATTCCTGCCACACCGGTCACAAAAGAAATACTTCCGGTCAGAGTTCCTTTTTCTATTCCGTTTCCCCTTGGACAGCGTTCCCGGGAATATAACACTTTCACTTTACGAATTCCCTTTTTACGAAGTTCGGAACGCATTTTTTTTGCTGCAGGACAGATATTTCCTGTTCTGGAAATATCTGCAATCTCAAACCTGGATGGATCGATCCGCCCCTCTGTTGCCAGACAGGATATAACCGGTGTATGGCTTGCCGCAGCCTGTTCAATAAGAAGAAGCTTCGACTCCATCGTATCAATAGCATCTATGATATAATCATAAGATTTCAGATCAAACATCCCTGCTGTATCTTTATTATAAAAAGTTTCATAGGTATGCACCAGGATATTTTCATCAATATCCCGTATCCTGTCCTTAGCTATCTGGACCTTTTTACGGCCAATCGTTGAATTCAGCGCAAACAGCTGTCTGTTTATGTTCGTTGCAGACACCACATCATGATCTACCAGTGTAAGACTTCCTACACCGCATCGTGCCAGTGCTTCCACTGCATAAGATCCCACTCCTCCGAGACCAAAAACCGCTATCTGTGCCCTGCCCAGGCGATCTACCCCTGACTGTCCCAATAATAATTCCATTCGGGAATATGCGTCGTACATACGCAAACCTCCTGCGTCATTAATCATCTTTTCTAATTATACTATCCACTGTATGAAAAGTACAGGTTTTCATAGTTTTTTAAGAATTGCCGTATATTTTTTGAAGATTTTTATATAATAACCACTAAAACAGAAAGGAGTTTTTTATGTGGGATCAGGTATTTCTCGGAATTCTCGGACTTTGTTCCGGAATTGTAATTGCCAGCGGTGTCGCCGGTCTTCTAATTGCACTTTCCGTAGTTCCCCGCTATGCAGGTATCACCCATACCGCTGAACATATCCTGTTGTATGAAGATATAAGTTTTCTGGGAATTTTCTTCGGAAACCTTTTCTTTCTTTTTCATCTTCCTTTTCCTGCAGGCCGTCCCTTTCTTTTGATCTTCGGTATATTTTCCGGTTTTTTTCTCGGAGGATGGATACTGGCTCTTGCTGAAATAGCAGATATGTTTCCCGTTTTTGCACGAAGGATACACCTGGACAGAGGGTTTCCCCTGGTTATTATGTCTATTGCTGCCGGAAAAGCAATCGGATCATTTCTCTATTATTATTTCGGGTGGTAATCCTCCAAAATTATATTCATAAACAATATAAAAGTCAAAAGAAATTTTTCAGAAAGGAAATCAGATATGTCAACTTCTGAACAATTAAAAAAACAAAAACAATATCAGCAATATGTAAAAAAGATCACTCCGTCCCACAGTCTTCCACTGAACATGGCAAAAGCCTTTTTGACCGGAGGCCTAATCTGCACCTTTGGACAGTGGATACTGAACACCGCCGCATCCTTTGGACTTGATAAGGAAACCGCAGGTACCTGGTGTTCCCTTATCCTGATCCTTTTCAGCGTGATCCTTACCGGACTTAATATCTATCCCCGGATCGGAAAATTCGGCGGAGCCGGTTCTCTGGTGCCAATCACCGGATTTGCCAATTCTGTTGCCGCTTCTGCAATTGAATTTCAGACAGAAGGACAGGTGTTTGGAATCGGCTGCAAAATCTTTACAATCGCAGGACCGGTGATCCTTTATGGAATTCTCAGTTCCTGGGGACTTGGCATCATTTATTACACTCTTAAAATAATGGAGGTGATCTCATGAAGCCCGGTATTCCTTACGGAGCAGCCAGTATAGAATTTCTTCAGCCGGTCTATATTGAAAGCGCAGCTGCCATCACCGGTCAAAAAGAAGGAGACGGACCTCTGGGGAATCTTTTTGACATGATCTCCCAGGACCCTCTTTTCGGCGCCAAAACATGGGAAGCCGCCGAAAGTACTCTCCAGAAAGAAACTGCATCTCTTGCCATAGGAAAAGCAGGTCTGAGCCCTTCTGATATCCGCATGATCTTTGCAGGAGATCTTCTCGCCCAGACCATAGCTTCTTCCTTTGGAATAGCAGAAACGGGAATCCCTTATTACGGTCTGTACGGAGCCTGCTCTACTATGGGCGAAGCTTTATCCCTGGGCGCTATGGCTGTAGCCGCAGGGTATGGCGATCATATACTCTGTGCAGCTTCCAGCCATTTTGCCACCGCAGAAAAAGAATTCCGTTTTCCATTGGGATACGGAAATCAGCGTCCGTTATCTGCTACCTGGACTGTAACCGGAAGCGGAGCCTGTGTTCTGGGATCCACCCCTCCGGTATCGAATCCCCAAAAAAGTGCAGATACTATGAGATTTCATAATGGCTGCGCTGTGATCACAGGCATCACTACCGGAAAAATAACAGACTTCGGCTTTAAAGATTCTCTGAACATGGGCGGATGCATGGCTCCTGCAGCCTGCAGTACCATATATCAGAACCTCTATGACTTTGGACGGACCCCGGAAGACTATGATGCCATATTTACCGGCGATCTGGGCATGATAGGCCAGCAGATCCTTCTGGATCTTCTTTCTGAAAAACAGATCGATATCCGTAACATCCACAAGGACTGCGGACTTATGATCTATGATAATAAAACCCAGGACACACATTCCGGCGGAAGCGGATGCGGATGCTCCGCATCTGTTCTTGCAGCCTCCATCCTCCCTGAAGTTGCACGAGGAACCTGGAAAAGAATTCTTTTTGTGCCCACCGGCGCTATGCTGTCAAAGGTCAGCTATAACGAAGGAGCTTCCATTCCCGGCATTGCCCACGCAGTTGTCATTGAACACAGAGATCTTTGATCAGGAGGTATAATAATGGATTATATAAACGCATTCTGGGTAGGCGGAGCTATCTGCGCCCTGGTCCAGATTCTTCTTGATAAAACAAAACTTCTTCCCGGACGGGTCATGGTTCTTCTTGTATGCTCCGGTGCTGTCCTCAGCGCATTAGGGCTGTATCAGCCTCTTACAGACTATGCCGGTGCCGGAGCTTCTGTTCCTCTTTTGGGATTTGGACAGCTTCTGTGGAAAGGAATGAAAAAAGCGATCGATCAGCAAGGACTGCTTGGACTTTTTACAGGAGGCTTTACTGCATGTTCTGCCGGAGTTTCCGCAGCCCTGATCTTTTCATGGATCGCCAGTCTCATATTTCATCCCCAAATGAAAAAATAACTTCAGCCGAAAGGAGCAGTTTCTATGAGTTCCACACTTTATCTGCAGCTGGACCGTAATATTCAGGTCCGGCATCCCCATGTATATCTTCAGGATATCGCCCGCCTGTCCTGTACAGACCCGAAAACCCTGAATCGTCTGCGTGTCCTGCCTGTAGTCACTCTGAAACCAGATCAGCCAGGCAGATATGTAATGTCTGCCATGGATCTTATTGATCTTATCCAGAAAAAAGAACCGAATCTGGATATCACCCACATAGGAGAACCAGATTTTATCCTTACCTACCAGCAGCCGGATACACCTCATATCCTTTTTCACTGGATCAAAACCATCTTCGTTTGTCTCGCTTCCTTTTTCGGAGCATCCTTTTCTATTATGACCTTTAATGCAGATGCAGATGTGGAAAAACTTTTCCAGCAGATCTATGAGCAGGTAACCGGGCATGTATCCAGTGGATTTACGATTCTTGAAATCACTTATTCTGTAGGTCTTGGTCTGGGCGTCCTGTTCTTTTTCAATCATTTCAGCCGTATGCGGCTCACCTCAGATCCGTCTCCTATGCAGGTACAAATGCGGACCTACGAAGATAATGTGAATACCACTATTATTGAAGATATCAACCGAAAGCAGCTTACCCCCAAAAATCATTCCCCTTCATAAAAAACTTTCAGCCGCTTCATGATTCTTCTTTCCATCCTTGATACCTGCACCTGAGACACACCCAGACGGCCGGCAATCTCCGTCTGGGTCATATCTTTAAAATACCTCATACAGATCAGTTGTCTTTCTTCTTTTTCCAGTTTCCCCAATATTTCTTCCAGAAAGATCTTGTTCAGTATTTTCTCCTGATGATCCTGTTTTTCCTCCAGTCTGTCAGCCAGTGTGATCTCCGTACCCTCTCCCTGATATACTGTCCGGTAAATAGATTCCACAGGAACCCCTGATTCCATAGTCAAAGCCAGTTCTTCCGGCTGCATCTCCAACGCCGCAGAAAGCTCTCTCATATCCGGTTCGCGTCCTAAATCTCTTTCCAGTCTTTCTTTTTCCTGACAGATACGATAATAATTTTCTTTCATAGATCTGCTGACCTTCAATATACCGTCATCTCTTAGAAAACGACGGATTTCTCCTGCGATCATCGGCACTGCATAAGTAGAAAATTTCACATCAAATCCTGTATCAAATTTATCTACAGCTTTCAAAAGTCCGATGCTTCCTATCTGAAAAAGGTCCTCCATTTCAACACCGCGGCCCAAAAATCTTTTTGCCACACTATAGATCAGTCCTGTGTTTTCTTCAAACAAAGTGTCTCTTGCCTCTTTATCCCCCTGGTGCGCACGCCCGATCAGGGCAAGAGTATGTTCCATCAGCTCTCCTTTACCTTCTAATGGTCTTTTTCATGTGAACAGAAGTTCCTACTCCTACTGCAGAATCCACAGTTACTTCATCCATAAAAGCTTCCATAAAAGTAAATCCCATTCCGGAGCGCTCTTTCTCCGGTTTGGATGTATAAAGAGGTTCCATCGCTTTCTTTATATCAGCAATTCCAACTCCCTGATCTGTAATATCCACAAAAAGCTCCTGACCTTTTCGTCTCAGATCCATTCTAATCTTATGTATTTCTCCTTCATATCCGTGAATAATACAGTTGGTTACCGCTTCAGATACGGCAGTCTTCAAATCTGCAACTTCTTCCAGCGTTGGATTCAGCTGAGTACAGAAAGAGGCTGCTGTAATCCGTGCCAGTCCCTCATTTACAGGACGGCTGTCAAAAATCAAAGTCATTTCATTGGTATTTTCCATCATATCATCCCCTCTCCTTCTGATTTTTGGATTTCTATATATTTGTGTACCCCCGACAAATGCAGAAGCTTATCGATATGACTGCTGACCTGTACAGCACGGATGCATCCCTGACGCATCCCAAGAACCCGGTATCTTCCCATAAGAAGTCCGATACCGGAACTATCCATAAAATCAGTCGCTTCAAAATCAAAAATCATGGTTCTTATATATACCTTTCCTATGATTCTGTCTGATTCCCGTCTGATCTCATCCGATATCGGATGATCCACATCTGCCGGAAGATGAACGGTCAGCACAGATCCATCCTGCTGGAACATTGTATTCATCCTTTATTTTCCCCCTTATTTTTTGTTTTTATTCCGTTTTTCCCCATTTTTCTGTATAGAAAAAGAGGATATGCATCTCTGCACATCCTCTGTCTCCGAGGTTTCTCTTATAAATATGGCGATTACGTATCCATCGCTATATCAGTATTCTTCATAATATCCTTCATCATAAGAACCTTCGTCGTAATACTCGTCATCATAGGAGCCTTCGTCATAGGAACCTTCGTCATAAGATCCATCCTCATAAGACTCTGTTTCACCACTGTCTCCGGATGAAGTTTCCGGTTCATATTCCGTATCACCAATACCAGCAACACCTGTAGCGTCTCTCACTGTAACGTAAATAGATTTCATAGAGTCTGACAGGACATCTACCTGAACATTTTTTACAGCCGTTGCTGCTTCATCCAGACTCTGCTGCTGATAATAAGTATACGCAGTCATAAGAGCCTCATAGCTCTGACTTCTTGCCTGTTCCTCCTCAAGTTTCGCAGATACCGCTTCAGCAGTATTTCCGGATTCCTGAGCCTCGCCCTGAGCTTTAGTGAGCTCAGCCCCCTGAGTAGCCAGTGATTCACTGTACTGGACGATCTGAGCATTTGCCTCCTTATAGATTCCCTGCCTGATAGCCGGTACTGCAAGGAGCCAGAAAGCAACTGCTCCCGTAACCATTCCTGACATCAGAAGCAAAAAAATCGGCAGTTTTACTTTTTCCCGATAAACAGGCGGATGAAGTGTCAGCTCACTTTCCGCAGGATCATATTCCGGTTCCTTATTCCGGTTACTATGAAAAAATCCTTTTTTCTGCCGTTCCAGTCTGGTGGGTACACCAGTCTGTTCCTCCACCTCTCTCAAAAAACGCAGAGTGGTAGTATTTGTCTTATCGATCCGCGCTGCTTTTTTTAAGGTTCTCCGCGCTTTGTTCCATTCCTGGTTTTTAATCTGGATCAACGCAAGAAGATGATAACCCTTGATCAGTTTCGGATTCTGAGAAAGAATCCGCCGAAGCTGGATAGCTGCCATATCCTCATGCCCCTCTCTGCAGAGAAGCAGAGCATGATTATACTTTTTGATCGTTACGTTGATTGCTTTCAGCTTATTGGAATTTGTCTGCAGCTTGGCAATATATTCAGATGCCAGATTTCTGGCAGGCTGAAGGTTCTTGCTGATAACCCATTCACTGAGCGCAGCCACCACCTCACCTGTCTCAAAATAAACAAGTCCCAGAAGATTCCGCGCCTGAATATTTTTCTTATCATAGATCAGGCTCTGTTTCAGACAGGCAATAGCCCCTGAAAGATCACGTATACTGGCTTTTTCCAGCCCCTGATTATATAAGCTTTTAGAAAGATAGTCTACTTTTTTCTGGATCAGTACATTATATCCGCAGTTTGGACAGTAGTCCAGATCTGCATCTGTCAGAAATGCACCGCAGTTCACACAATTCATCTGCAGAATTCTCCTTATTGTCTTACACGTCTGCCGCTCTTGGCTTCACGCAGCACCTCCTGGAGCACATCAAGAATATCTGTCAGTTCTCTCTCATAGATCGCCCCTTCTGCATCCGTCACATCCAGACATGGTTCAAACTTTTTCAGTTCCTCTTCGTAATCTATCATATGTTTCCTCCTTACTGCTCTCTCTGAATGATCGCCTTGATCTCACCTACCAGATAGAGAGAACCCACACAAAACAGCATTCCGTCCTCACCTTTTAAGTCAAGAGCCTTTTTAAATGCTGTCTCCACATCCTCACAGCTTTCAGCAGAATCACATCCCTCCTGACGGAAGATCTCTGCAAGCTGTTCCGATGGAACTTTTCTGTAACCGCCTACCTGTGTCACCACTACATGGCGGAATCTGATCCTTCTCAGTACAGTATGGATCATATCTGTATAATCCTTGTCGTCCACAGCGGAAAACAACAACGTAAGAGGATGATCCTTCTGAAAATGTTCCGCTGTCTCCACAAATTTCTCCACCCCGTCCTCATTATGGGCGCCATCCACGATCACACCGGGAAGAATGGTTTCCATACGGCCCTGCCATCGTGTTTCTTTCAGCCCTTTCAGGACAGCTTCCTTCGGAAGATCCACCTTATCTCTCAGGACTTCTGCCGTTTTCAGCACAAGAGACGCATTCATCACCTGATATCCTGCAATAAACGGAATAGAAAAAACTGTATTTTCATAATACTCATTATCCACAGAAAAATCAATGCCCGCTCTTGTATTTCTCAGGATCTGTGAATCTGTTTTTTTCACCTCATAAAACGGGCTGCCAAGCTCTTCAGCCTGACGACGGATTACCTGCGCTGCCTCAGGATCATTTCCGTCATAGATCACAGGCACTCCCGGCACGATAATACCCGCCTTTTCTGAAGCAATCTCAGCAATAGTGTTTCCAAGGTACTGCATGTGATCAAAGCTGATGGAAGTGATCACGCAGGCAATAGGATCTTCTACTGCCGTGGTGGCATCCAGACGTCCTCCAAGTCCTGTTTCCAGCATCACATAATCCACCCCTGCATCTGCAAAGATCACCATTCCCATAAGAAACAGCATCTCAAAATACGTGGGATGATAATTTCCCTCTGCTACCAGCTGATCCGCAAGAGTTTTTACCTTTTCGAAAGCTTTCAGAAAAGTATCATCGTCAATATTCTTCTCGTTGATCTGAAAACGCTCATTGATAACTACCAGATGAGGAGAAGTAAAAAGTCCGCAGGAATATCCTGCTTCTCTGAAAACAGAAGTCAGAAAAGCACAGGTGCTTCCTTTTCCATTGGTTCCTGCCACATGAATAACTTTAAACTTCTTTTCCGGGTGTCCCAGGCGTTCCAGGCATTCCTTTGTGTGAGAAAGTTTGTTTTTTGTTGTAAATTTCGGAGTTTCTTCAATATACGCAACTGCTTCACTGTAATTCATAAAAAAATTCACCACTTCATCTAATGTATTCGCAGCGGCCGGAGCACTGCTCCGCAACAGACCGCTACGATATCATTATATATGAGTGGTGAAATATGTCCAGTACTAATCGTAATCTTTTATTCGTCAGAATCAGTTATCTTCCGTCGGCAGTTTCCATTTGTTATCATCATACAGCATATAACAGGAACGATCGTAACTCTTACTCAGTGCTTTTCTGGTAGAACTGTTGCTTCTCTGAACAACAGAAAGTCTGTCAAAGTCTCCCAGTTCTGTACCGGATATCATGAGTGTGGTCGGATTTACATAAACGGTATCATACCATTCTCCATTAAGCTTCACCTGACTGGAAGGTGTAAAATTAGTTCCTGTGATCCGATAAGTGTGATCCCAGGCCGACACAAGAGAAATTCCGTCCAATGTAGTATCATAAATGCCCAACCGCATTTTTGTTCTTTTAAACGGCTTCTCTCCTTCATAGGAATAACGCTCACCGTACAGAAGATCATATTGAAGTGTTTCCAGATCCACCTGGTAATTCTTTGTGTTTCTTCTGGCCTGATGATACCGGAATATCGTTCCTTCGTGAATGCCCACACGATCCAGAACTTCTGCAGCCATCTGATATGCTGCCAGATTTACATCCTTTTTCTCAAGTCCAAAATTATCCCACATAACATACTGTGTCTGGAAGAGATATCTGTTTTTCACATCCTCCACAGTAAGATCCATAGTAGGAAGATGATCTCCGTACATAACCAGAATCACATCTTCCGGATATTTCTCCAGCGCATCTGTCAGTTCCTTTACAAAATCATCCATTTCCCGAATCTGATTTACATAATACTCCCACTGATTGTTCTTTGCCTCTGTGGGAGAACCGGTTACTGTGATCTTCGGTTCTTCCAGTTCCGGTTCTTCCGGATAAGATCCATGCCCCTGAACAGAGATGGTATACACATAGTCCGGCTGGTCTTCTGTAGAATCCAGACATTTGATGATTTCTTCGGTCAACACACGGTCTCTCGTCCATCCCAGCGGATTTTTGTCTTCTTCCTCAGGCATATACTCAGCAGAGGTAAAGGTATCAAAGCCAAGATTTGGAAAGATAGATCTTCTTCCATAAAAATTTGCCTCGTTGTTATGTATCGCGTGTGTAGAGTATCCCAGATCCTTCAAAATATACGGAGCGCTTTCGCAGGTTGTCTCTTTCAGGATACTTTTATAAGGATATTCACCTGGACCGAAATAATGAAGACTCATTCCGGTAATAGACTCAAATTCCGTGTTTGCCGTACCGGCACCTACAGACGGTACTTTGTAATATCCTGAAGTATATTCTTTCATCAGTTTTCTGAATACAGGAATCGGATCCTCTGACATTTCCAGATAATCTACCAGTTTAGGGTCAAAGAAGGATTCCAGCTGCAGAAAGATAATATTCGGATGATCTCCGTCCTTTGTTTCCGGCAGATTTTTTTCCGTATTTTCAATACGTTTGATCTCCCCTTCAGAATAATCCCGGGGGCAGGTGATCCCAGTGTCAAAAATTGTAACACCCAGGCAGTAAGGATAACCATAATCCTCATAAGCAAACGCAATATTACCAAAATAATTAGAAAGTACTCTTTTTTCCAGTGCCAGCTGTGTCAGACCTGCAAAAACCAGGAACCCGGCCAGTACCAGCGGAATGTTCCATCTGTATTTCAGCTTTCCTTTGAATTTCGGACCCTTTAAGATCAGACCAAAAAGAGTCAGGGCAAAAAATCCCAGAACGATCAGTGCTACGATCACTCCCCACTTGGGAAGATATTTTTCCAGCAGAGCCATTCCATCTGTCAGGAGATGAAGATCCGGACCGGTAAACGGCGTTACACGGGTAGCCAGTATTACGCCGTTTATGATCCCCAGCAAAAGCCAGAACATACATAAAAACACACGGAGAAAGCATCTTCTCCTGAACAGGTACACGATCAGGGATGTCGTAAAGATCAGTGCTGCATTATAAGCAAATACCAACGGCCTGCCTGTCATAAAATCCCATGCTTCCGTAAAAGAGTGCCTGCTGATCGCCTCAATCAGAAAGTACCCTACTGCACTGACCAGTGCATGAAGCAGCAAAGAAATCTTGTTGCACACATCATACCATTTCATCTTAACGCTCCTTTATCACTTCTGCATCTGTGAAAGCTGTACGTTTACCTTTTCCATCATTTCTTCGTATTTCTGAAGCTTTTCTTTTTCTGCATCCACCTTAGCCGCAGGAGCTTTATTAACAAAATTCGGGTTGTTCAGCATACCCTGGCAGCGAGCGATCTCTTTTGTAAGACGTTCCTGTTCTTTTTTCAGACGCTCAATTTCTTTTTCTCTGTCAACCAGATCTTCCAGCGGCAGATAAACCACTGCGTCGGAAACTACTACAGAAACTGCATCCTCGCCAATTCCATCTTTATTCTCCTGTACATGGATCTCCTTGGAAAATGCCAGGTTTACAAAAGATTTTTTGCAGGCTTCATATCTTGCACAGGTATCTGCATCTCTTCCTACAATATACAGACTTGTTTTGCGGTTTACAGGAACATTCATTTCTGTACGTGTATTACGGATGCCTCTGACAACTTCTTTGAACCCTTCTACCGCCTTTTCAGCTTCAGGGAAGTTTCTTTCAGATTCATATACCGGCCATTCTGAAATCATAATGGAATCTTCTTCCGGAAGAAGCGTACAATAGATTTCCTCTGTGATAAACGGCATAAACGGATGAAGAAGCTTCAGTCCTTCTGTAAGTACAGTACGCAGAGTCCACAGAGCCTCTCCTGCCGCTTTCGGATTCTCTTCTGCTTTCCACAGACGTACCTTTGCCATTTCAATATACCAGTCGCAAAGCTCATCCCACAGGAAATCATAAACCTTCTGTACGGCAATACCCAGCTCGTATTTTTCCATATTCTCTGTCACTTCACGGACAACTGTATTCAGTCTGGACAAAATCCACTGATCTTCCATGCACAGAGCCTTCAGATCTTCCGGAGCTTCTGCATTATGGCCTTCCAGATTCATCATAATAAATCTGGATGCATTCCAGATCTTATTTGCAAAGTTACGGCTGGATTCTACTCTCTCCCAGTAGAAGCGCATGTCATTTCCCGGTGCATTTCCGGTGATCAGGGTAAGACGGAGAGCATCTGCGCCGTATTTGTCAATAACTTCAAGCGGATCAATACCATTTCCAAGAGATTTACTCATTTTTCTTCCCTGGGAGTCTCTTACAAGACCATGGATCAGAACATGATGGAAAGGCGCCTTTCCTGTCTGTTCCAGAGCAGAAAATACCATTCGGATAACCCAGAAGAAAATAATGTCATATCCGGTTACCAGCACATCAGTCGGATAGAAATACTCCATTTCTTCTGTCTTGTCCGGCCATCCTAAAGTAGAAAACGGCCACAGGGCTGAACTGAACCAGGTATCCAGTGTATCTTCATCCTGATGAAGATGGGTGCAGCCGCATTTCGGACACTTCTCGGGCATCTCACGGGCAACAACAACCTCGCCGCACTCATCACAGTAATAAGCCGGAATTCTGTGTCCCCACCACAGCTGACGGGAAATACACCAGTCACGGATATTTTCCAGCCAGTGAAGATATGTTTTTCCAAAGCTTGCCGGAACAAATTCCAGATCTCCGTCATTCAGAGCATCTATAGCGGCTTTTGCCATTTCATCCATACGCACAAACCACTGAGGCTTGATCATAGGTTCTACTGTTGTTCCGCAGCGGTCATGTGTTCCTACGCTGTGAGAATGAGGAACAACCTTAACCAGAAGTCCCTGCTCCTCCAGATCGGCAACCATTGCCTTACGGGCCTCGTAGCGATCCATTCCTGCATATTTGCCGCCAAGAGAATTAATGGTGGCATCGTCATTCATGATGTTGATCTCAGGAAGATTGTGACGTTTTCCTACCTCAAAGTCATTGGGGTCATGAGCCGGTGTGATCTTTACACAACCGGTTCCGAATTCTTTATCTACATACTCATCTGCCACAACCGGAATCTCACGGTCTGTCAGAGGCAGCTTCAGCATTTTTCCTACCAGATCTTTATATCTTTCATCCTCAGGATTTACAGCAACAGCAGTATCTCCCAGAAGAGTTTCCGGACGGGTGGTGGCAATTTCCACAAAACGGCCCTCTTCTCCTACGATAGGATAATTGATATGCCAGAAAAATCCGTCCTGATCCTCATGCTCTACTTCTGCATCGGAAATAGAGGTCTGGCATACCGGACACCAGTTGATGATTCTGGAGCCTTTATAGATATAGCCTTTCTCATAAAGCTTGATAAATACTTCCTGAACAGCCTTGGAGCAGCCTTCATCCATGGTAAAGCGTTCTCTCTCCCAGTCTGCAGAAGCGCCCAGCTTCTTCAGCTGATTGATGATCTTTCCGCCGTACTCCTCTTTCCATGCCCATGCATGTTTCAGGAATTCTTCGCGGCCGATCTCATGTTTGTCGATGCCTTCCTGTTTCAGTTTGTCAATAACCTTAACCTCTGTAGCAATGGCTGCATGGTCAGTTCCCGGCTGCCAGAGAGCCTCATATCCCTGCATTCTTTTGAAACGGATCAGGATATCCTGCATGGTCTCATCAAGAGCATGGCCCATGTGAAGCTGACCGGTAACATTTGGCGGCGGCATCACAATGGTAAAAGGTTTCTTGTCGGGATTTACCTTTGCGTGGAAATAACCATTATCCATCCATTTTTTGTACAGACGTTCTTCCAGTCCCTTCGGATCATACGTCTTTGCAAGTTCTTTGCTCATAATTACCTCCTGAATGTTTTTCTAAACGGTGAGGGGAAGAAAAAAGGAAGCCCCTCACACCTAAGTGTGAAGGGCGAATCTTATCGCGGTACCACCTTCATTATGCAGAGAGCCTGAAAAACTTTCTTTTCCTTTCTCCACACATCTCATTGTCCTTTAACGCAGGATCTACGTGAAAGCCTGCTGTCGGTTTCTGGATTGTTTCTCCGACCATCAGCCTCCCGGCTCCAAAGCTACCTTCTGCCTTCTCCTTCTGAGAGCTCCTTACAGCCAGCGGAAGCTCCTCTCTGTCAGGGAAAAAAGCGTACTCCTCTTTTTCCTCGCCTTTACTATGTTTCCTACTATAATTACATTTTTTGCGGTTGTCAAGCAGGAACGCAGAAATTTCACAGTTAATTTATTCCACAGATTTCAGAGATTCTACCATATCGATCTTTTTCAGCTTCCTGTGCATAAACAGATTAACGATCAGTGAAAAGATACAGGTGATCACCGCACAATAGAAAAAGCTTACCGGACGTATGTTCCGTCCGAACATAACTGCATCCACCTCTACTGTAACAATAATATACCGATGAAGGAGCACTCCGAAGCCGGATCCGAAAATAATCCCGGCAATGGTCAGGAGAATATTTTCTCTTAATACATACTGTGAAACCTCGTTGTCATAAAATCCCAGTACCTTTAAGGTTGCCAGTTCTCTCTGCCGCTCCGTGATATTGATATTATTCAAATTATAAAGAACTACAAAAGCAAGCATTCCTGCGGAAACAATCAGAACCACGATCACAATTCCTAGGGTGCTGAGCATGCGGTCCACCTGCGCTGCCAGACTGGCAGTATAGCTGATACTCAGCGCTGCCGGCTGGGAAAGTATCTCCTTGCCTATCGTTTCCTCCTGATCCAGGTATTCATCCCTGACAGAAAAGATCACATCCTCATAAATCGGCTTTTCTCCAAAGGTCTGCTCATAAACTGCAGGAGTCATATAAATATAATGCCCCATATAGTTTTCTGTGATCACAGCTACCCTGGCCTGATATTCCTCATGATCTTTTTCCAGAGTAATACTGTCCCCCACCTGCAGTCCCAGAAGTCTGGCTGTTTTTTCACTGATCACAGCTCCTGCATCGGTAAGTTCATATCCTTCTTTTGTGATACGGTTTCTCAGTGTTACATCCTCCCGGAAATTTTCCATGTCCTCCGGCACATAAAGATAACAGCTGATACTGGATTTTTCTCTGGGGGCAGTGATCTTTGTAAACTGGATGTTTGTAAATCGCTGGATTTTTTTGTTCTGTTTTAAATATTCCGACAGTTTTTCCCGTTCCTCCGGGGAAGCATCTTCATCTGTAATAATAGTTCCATCATAATGCTGAAGTTCCTCATACTGTTTCACCACAATATCCGATATAGAATCTTTGATCCCGAACCCCACCAGCATCAGTGCCATACTTCCGGAAATACCGAAAATCGTCATAAACAAACGCTTCTTGTAGCGGAAAAGATTTCGCAGGCAGGACTTCCAGGTAAAGTTCAGATGCTTCCACAAAATCGTAATCTTTTCTACAAGAACCCTTTTCCCTTCCTTTGGCGCCGGCGGACGCATCAGGGATGCAGGAGTTTCTGCCAGCACCCTGTAGCAGGCGACCACCGTAGCGCCTACCGTACAGACTACAGCTGCAATAGAAGCTGTAAGGGCAAATTTCAATTCATAATGGATCTCCAGGTTATTTCCCACATTGTGATACATGATCCCGTATGCCTTGATAATAATATAAGGAAGAATCTTTTCACCGATCAGAATACCTGCCGCACTGCCTCCCACTGTTGCCAGAAATGCATAATTCAGGTATTTGGAAGCAATAGCATACTTACCGTAGCCCAGCGCCTTCAGGGTTCCGATCTGTGTTCTCTGTTCCTCTACCATTCTTGTCATAGTAGTAAGACTGATCAAAGCTGCCACCAGAAAAAAGATTACCGGAAACACTTCTCCGATATTCTTGATACGGTCTGCATTGTCTCCATAATCAGAATACTCCGGAAGTGCATTTCTGTCTGTAACGATCCACTCCGGCTCTTCTATATCCTGGATTTCTTTTCGGGCATCAGCAAGCTTCTGTTCGCCGTCTGAAATCTCCTGCTCCGCTTCCTTTTCCCCGGCCCGGTATTCTTTCCATCCATCTGCCAGCTCTGCTTCTCCATCTGCCTGGTCTTTTTCTGCATCGATCAGCTTCTGCTGATTTTCTTTGATTTCTGCCTCACCATCTGCAATCTCCTGCCTGCCCCGCACAAGCTCCGCCTCTCCATCTGCAAGCCTCTGTTCATTTGCACTGATCTCTGCCTGCGCTGCATTCAGTCTTTGTCTGTTAGCATCGATTTCTGTCTGACTGCTCTGAAGGACTGCCAGACTCTCCTTCAGCTTTTTTTCACTGACAGCAAGTTTTTTTTCATTGGCAGCAATTTCCTTTTCTGCCTGCTGAAGCTTCTTTCCCTCCTGTTCCAGCTTTTTCCTTCCTTCTTCAACAGCTGTCTTACCTGCCTGCAGCTGCTCTACCGTCAATGCAAGTTCTGTCTTTTTTGCCTCTGCCTGGGCAATCCCCTCCTTTGCGGCAGCAAGAGCAGTCTCCAATTCCTGTTTCCTGGATGCAGCCGCACTACAGGAATCCAACGCAGCCTGAGCCTGATCCACAGTTCCGTTTGCAGCTTCCAGTTCTGCTGCAGCTGCATTCAGTGCTTCCTGGAAGGGAATCAGCTCTTCCTCTGTGATCTCACCTGCTTCCAGTTTTTTCATTGCTTCATCCAATGCTGCCTGAGCCACGTCTGCAGCTGACTGTTTCTCTGCTGCTGTTCCCCGGGCTGCAGTCAATGCCTGCTGCAGTGCAGGAAGCTGTGCCTCTGCCTCTGCTGCCTGCTGGATACCAGCTTCTATCTGGGGAATCTGTGCGTTCAGTTCTGTAATCTGTGCATCAATTGCTGTGATTCCATTCTGAGCCTGAAGGATCCCCTCCTCAATCTGTCTCTGTTGTTCATCAAGAGCTGCTCTGCTTTCTTCCAGCTTTTTCTTTCCGTCGGCAAGCTGTTTTTTTGCCTCCTCCAGCTTTTTCTTACCCGTATCATATTCCCGTTTTCCACTGTTATATTGACTCCAGCCTTCTGACAGCCGGGCTTCTCCGGCATGAAACTGCTCCCACCCGGAAGCAAGCTGATTTCGGGCATCTGCAAGCTGTATCCTTCCATCTGCTATAGTCTGCTGCGCTGTATCCAGCTGTGCCCGTCCGTCCTTCAGCTTTTCTCTGGCATCTGCAAGCTGTTTTTTTCCATCTTCGTATTCTTTTCTTCCGTCTGCAAGCTCCTGTTCTCCATCCTCCAGATCCTTCCTGGCGTCTGCAAGTTCCTTTTGTGCCTCCGTCTTTCCGTCGGCAAGTTCCTGTTCCGCATCTGCAAGCTTTTCCTCTGCCTCAGACATGACATCCTCATATCTGGCCAGACAGCGTTCTTTCTGAATTCCTTCTACATTCTGCTGAAGCTTTTCTACCAGAGTATCATAAGCGTCTGTATAACTTGTCACCTGATTCGCTCCATGTGCCCGAATATAGATCTGGGTATATATTTCCTGATCAAAATCCTCCGGAAGTACATAGGCAAAACCATTGACTTCACCAGAGCCAAGTGTTGTATTTCCTCTGTTAAAAGATATGTAAAGAGGTGTTCTTCCAACCCCCGTAACAGTGTACGTTCTTTTTTTCAGAAATGGATCCTCGGTATCCTCCCTGAATTCCATCTGATCGCCGATCTCATATCCCATTCCCTGCGCAAAAGTCACATCCAGAAAACACTCTCCGCTTTTTTCCGGCAGCCTTCCTTCTGTTACAGTCAGTCCATTTACATCTTTATTTATTGATTCCACATGAAGGACCTTCTGAGCATCCGCCTCTCCGCAAAGAACATCTGTCGCCCAGGCTCCCTCTGCCCATTCTACACCTTCGATCTTTTTCAGTGCGTCAACATCGTTCTCTGTAAGACCAAGAGTTCCCACCACTTTCAGATCCATCATCTTATTTTCTGTATAATAGGCATCTCCGGACAATCTCATGTCCGGTGAACTGGCCTGAATCCCTGAAAAAAACGCAACTCCCAGGGATACAATGCAGAATATGGAAATAAATCTTGCTTTTGTCTTTTTTATTTCCATCCAGAAGTCCTTATGCAATGCTTTTTTCATAACCCTCACCTACCATTCGATTTTTTCCACAGAAGTAGGATTCTCGTTCTGAACCATGGAAGAAACTTTTCCATTTTTAATTTTAATCACACGGTCTGCCATAGGTGTCAGTGCGGAGTTGTGCGTAATAACGATCACTGTCATTCCCTTTTCCCTGCACATATCCTGCAAAAGCTTCAGTATCGCTTTTCCGGTCTGATAGTCCAGTGCGCCTGTAGGTTCATCGCAGAGAAGAAGTTTCGGATTCTTTGCAAGAGCTCTTGCGATGGACACTCGCTGCTGTTCTCCTCCGGAAAGCTGCGCCGGGAAATTTCCCAGACGGTTCTTAAGCCCCACCTCCTCCAGAACCATTCTGGCATCCAGCGGTTCTTTGCAGATCTGAAGAGCAAGCTCCACGTTTTCCAGAGCGGTAAGATTCGGAACCAGATTATAAAACTGAAATACAAATCCAATATCTTCTCTTCTATAGCTGGTAAGCTGTTTATTATTAAATTTTGAAATATCAGTTCCATCTACCAGCACCTTACCAGAAGTCGCCTTATCCATACCTCCCAGAATATTCAGGACAGTGGTCTTCCCTGCTCCACTTGGTCCTACCACTACTACAAATTCCCCTTTGCTGATCTCAAAACTTATCTCATCCACGGCAACAATACGCACTTCTCCGGAGCCGTAGATCTTTGATACATTTTCAAGCTTTACATATGCGTTATTATGACTCCTCATATTTTTTCCTGCCTTTTCTTCTACTATGTTTATGAAAATCTGCGGCATAAAAAAAACAGCAGTTTTCATCATATTGACCTGATTTATGAAAAGAAGGTACCCGCAGACTCACATATCATGAAACTGCTGTACCTTTCTCCTCGTACTTTTCAGTATATCAGTTTTAAAAAATTTCTTCAATCTGTGCAGAAAAAAAGATATGAAAATTATATAAACTGTTACCGGTCACTGTCCACTGCCGTAATATACTGCTCTTCCAGTTATTCCACATCAGGCTGTTGTCCGTCATGAGCCTGCCACATACACTCTGTAATTTTCATATCTGTAAAAACAGCAGTAAAGCTGGAATCCTCCGGACTGCAGGCATAAATTCCAAAACGTATCTTTCCCGCACCTTCCCACATATGACAGACTCTCATCTGCGAAAAGTTTTCTCCATCCGAAGAACATTCAATACAATAATCGTCCTCTCTGCGGCTGAAACGATACCACATTTGTTTCACATCAGCTGAAATCGCTGTGGTCGCCTTCTGTTTCCATCTGGAACACCGGGGCATTATCATTTCTGAAATGATAGTATGTACGCTGCCACAGATCTGTATGCGGTTCCGTTGTGATCTCAACGCGGTCAGATTCTGCTAAATATTTCTGTGGTTCTCTTACCCATTGAAACTCTTTCATATTCATAACAATTCCTTCCTTTCATCCCAAAATATTTTCTTACACTTTTGGCTGATATCTCATATCCGACACAGTATATACGGTAATAAAAGCTTCCGGATCCTGATGATTCATATAATCCATCAGCTTCTGGTATTCGCTTTTATCTACAATGGTAATGATCTCGTTGCGTTTCTGCATATTATAGGCGCCTATTGATTCATAAATAGTAGCTCCGCTGTGCAGATGATGAAGAATAAATTCTCTGAGTTCTTTTTCATGCTTTGTAATAATACAGACCCTTCTTTTAATGTTCTGCCCAAAAATAAAATGATCCAGTACAAGACCGTTAAAATAGGTTCCCAGGACACTTAAGACGACTGCTTTTTTATCATACACCAGTGCCGCTGAAAGAGCGATGCACATGCCGGACAGAGACATGGCTTTTCCAAGTTCCATATGCAGATATTTATTCATGATCTTTGCCACGATATCCAATCCTCCTGATGATGCATTCCTGTTAAAAAGAATACTGGATCCGGCGCTGACTACCAGAATATAACAGATCACATCCAGCTCCGGACTGTCCGTAAGAGAATGAAAGTTCGGAAATATCTTTTCATATATTCCCAGAAACACCGGAAGCATAATACTGGTATAAACAGTTTTTGCTCCGAATTCTTTGCCGCAGGTCAGGAATCCTATGATAAGAAGCACCACATTTAAGATCATAGTGATCACCGATAATGGAAGGGGAATAAAATGAGACAGTATGATCCCCAGACCGGAAATACTGCTGATAGATGTCCCACTTGGCACCAGGAAAAAATAGACTGCGGCAGAAATGATCACCATGGCCGCAGTCAGGATCACAATTTCTTTGATCAGCTCAGTTGCATTGTTTTTTTGCTTCATAATTAAGTCTCACTTTCTGTCAGGCGATTACGCCTGAAAACTATTTACAATTTTTCTTCTTTAATTCCAGCATCAGGCCTCTGATTCTGCATTGCAGTATTTCCGGTATAAGGCTACTGCTATATCAACATCTGTGGGCATAACACCGATAGATTCCCATACTGCCAACAGAACAGTTTCCGATATGCTCTCCATTGATCTCAGCAATCAGAGAAACTGTTTCAGATACTCCTCAACTGACCTGGTCATCTCCCTGGAAAAATCCGAATCATATTTTCGGTTACAGAAAGCCTCTGTCCACTCCTCGAAAGATTTCTGTCCGCAGCGATCTTCGAACATCTGCCGAAGTTCTTCTCCTTCCATGCTGCGATAAGTATTTTCATGAACAATATGCTTCTGGTCAAAGCGTAATGGCTTCGTTCTTTTTTTCTGCTGCTCTGTAGGCCACCCAAACACAAGCATCACTGCCGGGAAAACATATTCCGGAAGCTGAAGAAGCCTGCGCTGTTCTTCATAGTTTTCCATAATATCACCTATATAACAGGAACCGATACCGAAGCTTTCTGCTGCCACAACTGCATTCTGCGCCGCGATAGCCGTGTCTGTCACAGCCAGCATCAAGTCTCCCATCCCAGGTTTCCGTGGACTGCATCCAGCTTCCAGATAGGTATCATACCATTTTTTACAGTCTGCACAGAACACCAGAACCATAGGAGCTTTTGCAATAAAAGGCTGATGATCACATGTTTCAGAAAGCGCTTCCTTTAATTTCTCATCTGTAATATCCAGAATGGTATAAAACTGCTGACATCCTGCGCTCGGCGCCTGGGCTGCCGCCTCCAGAATGACCTCTTTCATTTCTTCCGGAATTGGTTTCTCTTCATAAACTCTCATAGATTTTCTGTTGTATAAACTTTTAATGATCTCGTTCATAATTTCTCCTTTTATTCCTGCTTATAG
>Elaine_p2__coassemble_378_pt1 | contig 47094 bp, 41 predicted proteins | sample Elaine_p2__metabat2_low_PE_007 | metagenome-assembled genome bin Elaine_p2 | reverse complement strand
TCCGGATTTATCAAGGATCCATCGTGCAACCAGTTCTCCTTCTCTTCCTGCATCTGTAGCAATAATGATATCTCCCACATCTTTTCGGAAAAGCTGTGTCTTTACTGCATTGTACTGTTTCGCAGTCTGTCGGATCACTACCAGCTTCATGTGCTCTGGCATCATAGGAAGTGTATTCATTTCCCATTTCATATATTTTTTATCATATTCCTCCGGATCAGCCAATGTCACAAGGTGTCCCAGCGCCCAGGTTACAACATATTCCTTTCCTTCCAGACAGCCATTTCCCTTCTGACTGCAGTGGAGGACTCTGGCGATATCTCTGGCAACCGAAGGTTTTTCTGCAATTACAAGTGATTTCATAAATGATTACCTCACATATATGTTATTCTGATATTTCTCACAGACTACTGCTGCTTTATCCGTGACAAATATTTTTTCGCATAAAAGGATTGTAACACGACATGCAGAAAAATACCATGGGAAACCCCATGGCATCTGTTTTTCTCTTATTTTTCTTCCAATAAAGAAGATTATTTTCCCATCTTATACCCGATTCCCCGGACTGTTTCGATCAAATCTCCTGCTTCTCCCAATTTCTGGCGCAAAGTTCTGATATGTACGTCTACAGTTCTGCTCTCTCCGTCAAATTCATATCCCCATATCTGATTAAGAAGCTGTGTCCTGGACAGTACCATACCACTGTTTTTCAATAATAGACAAAGCATCTCATATTCCTTCAGTGTAAGACTGACCGATTCTTTATTTACTGTTACCATATGTTTAGAAGGACATACATACAGACTTCCGATCCTGTATTCTTCTGCACCTTTATCTTCTGCCCGGCGAAGTCTTGCCCGAACCCTTGAAATAAGTTCCATCATGCGGAAGGGCTTGGGAATGTAATCATCTGCACCGCTGTCCAGTCCCAGAACAGTATCATATTCACTGCCCTTTGCCGTAAGCATGATCACCGGAAGTTTTCTGGTATCCGGTCTTGCCCTTAATTTTTTCAGTATACTGATCCCGTCTTCTTCCGGCAGCATAATGTCCAGAAGGATCAGAGAAGGCAGTTCTTTTTCCAGTTCTTTCCAAAAAAGAGAGGGTCTTTCAAACCCCTTTGCATCCATATCCTGACTTTTTAATGTATATACAACAAGCTCTCTGATGCTTTCATCATCTTCTACCAGATAGATCATCTGCTTACCTCCGGTTTTCTCACATTTTTCTTTTTACAGTATAAATATCTTTCGTTAAATTTCCTGTAGTCTGCCGGTTAAATGATTGTAAAATCCTGTCTAAAATGGTATGATAGACTGAAATCTACAGGAGGGTGATATGTATTATTTTATTGTAAATCCTAATTCCCGCTCCGGAAAAGGAGCCGATATATGGAAATCCCTGAGCCACAGTCTGGATCATAGAAATATCCCATATAAGGCATATCTGACCGAATGTGCCGGCCATGCCACAGAACTGTCCGAAAAAATAAGTTCCTCTGCAGCTCAGGATCATCCGATCACTCTGATTGCAGTAGGCGGTGACGGAACTATTCAGGAAATTCTTACCGGTCTTAAGAATTTTTCTTTTCTCCGTTTCGGCTATATTCCCACCGGATCCGGCAATGATTTCTGCCGCAGTATGAAACTTCCAGGCAAACCAGAAGATGCCCTGGAAGCCATACTTTATTCAGAAAAGACCCTGCCTATGGATGTCTCAGAAATCACCTGCAATGGATTTTCCAGCCGTTTTGCTGTTAGCTGCGGTATTGGTTTTGATGCAGCAGTCTGCCATGAGATCAGTGTTTCTCCTCTCAAAAAGCTCCTGAACCATCTGGGACTTGGAAAGCTTGCCTATCTCTTTATTGGACTCAAGCAGCTGCTGTTTCTGCCTCCCATATCCATTTCCATAGACACTGATGCCGATATGAAGCACACTTATGACAAAGTTTTCCTCACTGCAGTTATGAACCAGAAATATGAAGGCGGCGGTTTTTGCTTCTGTCCCTGTGCCGATCCTTCAGACGGTCTTCTTGATGTTCTTGTAGTTGAAGGCATGGGCAGGCTTCGGCTGATTTTCTGCCTTTTCCTTTCTATTTTCGGCAGACATACCTGTTTCCGTGGAGTCCATCTGCTGCGCTGTCAGAGAATCACAGTCAAAAGTTCAAAATCCCTTGCCATACATAAAGACGGAGAGTCTGCCGGACTTGGAACAGGTTTTTCCGTTCAACTGACAGATAAAAAACTGCAGGTCATCATTCCCTGATGTTCCTGCAGTTTTTCTTCAAATATCAGTTAAATCCATAGAATTTCTGGCATAGCTTATAGGCTGCAATAAAAGTCTTACGTCCGCCCTTGCCAGGAAGATTGGATGCACACCCCATAATTCCCCAGCGCAGTCTGTGATAAATACGGCGGTCTTCTTCCCGAATGTATTCCATAAGCTCCTTCTTTTTGTCAAGAGCCTCCTGAGTTTCTGCACGAATCAGCATTACAGAAGAAATCGTTGTAATGATCTCCAGATAGCTGAGCATGTATTTCCGCAGGTGACGGCGATTGTTAAATTTAATTCTGTGGAATACATCTACCATGATCTTATTTACACGAAGCTGCTGGTCGATTCTTTTGATCATTACCTTTTCATTGACAGACTGATCATCACGCCCGATAAAATATCTGTAAAAGTTCACATCCAGATAATACATTTTTTTCACATAAGGAAGGGGCTCAAACGCAAAGATATTATCCACATAAAATGTATGCTTCGGAAGCTCGATACCACATTCATGGAGAAGCTTTGTACGATAGATCATAGAATGCATAAGAAGATATTTCCCTTTATACATATGTACCCTTTCCCATCCAAAGATCTCATTGACCGGAAGACAATGTCTGTACTGCATCACTCGCTTTCTCTTGGCACCCTGTTTCTCATATACAAAATTACTGATCAGAAGGTCTACTGTTTCCGGTCCACGGATCAGGTCACTGAGAGTCTTCAGAATCTGAGCGTAAGCCTCTGCATTTACCCAGTCGTCGCTGTCTACCACCTTAAAATAAAGTCCTGTGGCATTACGGATGCCTGCGTTTACCGCCTCGCCGTGACCACCATTTTCCTGATGGATTGCTTTTACGATCGTAGGATATTTTCTCTCGTAGGAATCGGCAATTTCTGCTGTTCTGTCCGATGATCCGTCATTTACAATAAGGATTTCTACATCCTCCCCGCCTACCAGCAGAGAATCAATGCACTTTTCCATATAAGCTTCTGAATTATAACAGGGAATAGCAATACTTAACAGTTTCATTTAATTTCCTCCTTCATGTACTTTACATAAGCTCCGAATGCAGACGGAATCGCATACTGCCTGTCGGACTGCTTTTTATCTACAAAAATAAGTTTTTTATTTTTCTTTTGCTCCAGGGAAGATACCCTTATCAGATATCCTGTCATTCTCCATTCAATATGAGAAAAAATATGTTTTGCCGGTTCCAGTTCTTTAATATACAAAGGCTCCAGCTTCATTTTTTCCACAGCTTTTACTGCCTCCTCCGCCGACAGTGTCCCTTTCACATTAGGAAGCTCATAAAGGCCTGCAAGAAGTCCCTTGTCCGGTCTTTTCTGTATAGCTGTCCTTTCTCCATCCTGGATCACAAACACAGTTCTGCTTTCTGTCCTGCGAGCTTTTTTTGGTGCCTTTACAGGAATTTCCTCAGTTATATCATGCAGATGCGCCCTGCACAGCTTCTGAACCGGACAATCCTGACATTTGGGCTGGCCGTTTGGCACACAGATCACTGCCCCAAGCTCCATCAACGCCTGGTTAAAATCTCCCGGACAGTCTGAGGGCATGATTTCTTTAAGAGTCTGCTCCATTTTTTTGCGGACTGACTGCTTCATAATATCTTCTCTGCTCTCAGTGATCCTTGACACAACTCTCAGAACATTTCCATCTACAGCTGGTACGGGAATGCCATATGCAATAGAAGCAATGGCTCCTGCCGTATAACTTCCTATTCCCTTTAACGATACAAGCTTTTCATAGGATTCAGGAAGTTTTCCTCCATATTCCTCCACCACTGTACAGGCTGCTTCCTGCATATTCCTCACACGATTATAATATCCCAGACCTTCCCACAGCTTCATAAGCTTCTTTTCCGGGCAGGAAGCCAGGGCTGCCGGATCTGGAAGTTCCGTAATAAATCTTATAAAATACGGCTTAACTGCCTCCACTCTGGTCTGCTGCAGCATAATCTCCGACACCCAGGTATAATAGGCATTATTCTGATCCCTCCACGGAAGGATCCTTTTATTTTCCCGGTACCATTTAATAAGAGGAAAAACTATTTGCCTTAATGCTTCCAGATTCTCCTGACATACAGGAAATTTATTCTCCATAAGGCACCTCCAGATCTATGGAAACCGGATCGCATATTTCCATAAAATTTTCTCCTACCAGACAGTCATAAGCCAGAAGCTTTACTCCTGCTTCAGCCGCTTCCCTCAGAACCATTCCAAATTCCGGATGAGTTTTCCAGTTTGGCTGAAAATATCTCACATCTTTCATTTGTATCACCAGAAGAAGGTACGCTTCATATCCGTCTTTCATGCATTGGATCAGCTCCCGCACATGCTTTACCCCTCTTTCTGTCGGCGCATCCGGAAAACGTACAATATTATCCGCTTCTAACGTTACCCCCTTAACTTCCATAAATGCCTTTCGAACAGGCGACTCGATATAAAGGTCAAATCTGGAGTTTCCGTATTTCCTTTCTCTGTACACAGAAATATCCTCCGGAAAAAAACCTCCCTTTAAAAGCCATTCCTCTGCCACCTTATTGGGCGCCTGGGAATCCATGTTGATCCACCGGCCCTCTTTACACACGCTTATCAGATCATATCTGGTTTTTCGCGCCGGGTTCTGCCCTTCCTCAAGGATCACCTCATATCCGGGAACCAGAAGCTCCCTGCATCTTCCTGTATTTTTTACATGCACAGTTTCTGTCTGCCCGCCCAGCTCCACATGAGCAACAAAACGATTGGGCCTGTCCAGAAATCTGGCTTTTACCGTATGGCTGTAATTCATCTCTGTAACCTCGTTGCTGTTATCAAGTGGCTCTATTGTATCACATGTTTTTCCCTTTTTCCATTAAAATTAACATTCCACATAACATCTGAAAAATGTTCTTTTACTTGCTAACAGGTTGATTTTTTTGTTTTCCCTGTGTATAATCCAAAATGTTAAAGATAAACTCGGAATATCATATAATTATAATAGGAAGGAATTTTATGGACAGTATTATTTTTGATGTAGATGGAACACTGTGGGATTCCACAGAAATTGTTGCAAGATCCTGGGATTCTTATCTGCATGACAAGGAGCACATGAATATATCTATCACTGCCAAAAGACTGATGGAACTTTTCGGACAGCCGCTTCCGGCTATTGCAGCACAGCTTTTTCCAGACATTCCGGAGGATGAACAGCTTCGTATCATTGACGGCTGCTGTCAGGCTGAACATGAAGCTCTTCTTGAAACCTGTGCACCTCTCTATGAAAATCTGGAAGAGACTCTCAAATATCTTTCTGCAAAATACCCGCTTTATATCGTGAGCAACTGCCAGGCCGGATATATTGAAGTATTTCTGAAATCCTCAGGTCTTGGTAAATATTTCAAAGGACATCTGTGCTTCGGAGATACTGGTCTGGAAAAAAATGATACGATTCTCCAACTGATGGAAATTCATGATCTGAAATCACCTGTTTATGTAGGAGATACCATGGGCGATTTTCTCTCCTGTCAAAAGGCCAACATTCCCTTTGTATTCGCTTCCTATGGATTCGGAGATGTTCCGGAACCAGATTTCCAGATTTCCCGGCCCTTGGATCTTACCACATTATTTTAAACGGCATACAATGAAAACAGCATGGAAACGGATTTTCCGAATTCCATGCTGTTTCTCATTTAGATACGAAACTCTCTTGTTATTTTGTACATTTCTTTTTGATATACCATACCAGTCCGCCTAAAATCACAGCCAGAACTACTATATACCCAATTTTTGCAGCAACCGTTGTAGTATAAGAATCAATAAATGTTGCGATACCGATCAAAACAAGTGCAAGTCCTGAGCCTTTCTCCATTTTTTTCTCATCATATTTTTTTTTGCGAAGCTGTGCATTTCCACCTTTCATAAAAAATGCTCCATTCCCGGTGAGAAGCATAATTCCCACGATCAGGGATGCTCCTGCAAGTATAAAGTCAAAAGATCTGCTCATTTTTCTTATTCCTCCAATTTCTTTAGTAGAAACATATGATCGGGACATTATAGTCGATCATACTGTACAGTACAGCCGCATTGTCCGGCGGAAGATTAATACATCCATGGGATCCGCTGGTCAGATAAATATCTCCGCCAAATTCCCCTCTCCAGGGCGCATCATGGAAACCAATGCCTCCGTCAAAAGGCATCCAATAGGATACCGGTTCCTCATATTCATAAGTACCATCCGGCTTCTTGGCACCGCGAAGTACATCCGGACTTTTCTTGTAATACAGAGTAAAAATACCAGAATGCGTCTGCCTGTCTGCATAGCTCATATTTCCAGATACAAAATCCGAATCAAAAACAAGTGCACCTGACTGATAATAATACATATGCTGATTACTTAAATCTACTTCTATATAGGTGTTTCCAAGGTCATTCACACCATGGGAATTAGCTCTCTGGCTATATACCGGTTCTCTGGATGTCTGCGTTCCGGACTGGATCTCCTGAGAAAGCTGCGCCGCCTCAGCGGCCTGGTCAATAGCCCATCCGTAAACAGAACTGGATACATAAACTGTTCGTCCGCTGGTTGTATAAAACTCCCGCTCTGTACCTACTGTATTATAAGTAGCTGCCAGCTGTGCAACATAATCTGCTATGTGCTGCTGAAAAGTATTGTCATCCAGCAGAAGCTGTCCCTTTTCATCAAACTGCAGCCAGTCTTTAATGGTATTTCCATCAAGCGTTGTTGTCTGCTCTCCAAAGGTATAGGTAATACTTGCTTTTGTATAATTGTTGCATGCTTCCAGAGCTGACTGAAGCTCCGGATCATTCTGCGTTACAGATGCAGATACATAAGCTTCCGGAGTTGTTCCAAAATCCACAGATTCCTGTGTTTCTGCCACTGCTTCGTCCAAGATCCTGTATGCCTGTTTTACATTCAGCTGAGTTCCCTGTGTTTCCGGAACAATCTGAAACTGATTGTCCTTAAAAGCCACATACGCATTTTCAGGTGCTGTCTGATTTTCTGCTTTTGCACAGTTTAAAGCTATCACCTGCTGCTGAAGAAGCGTTTTGTCATAGGAGACTTTTTCGGATACTGTATAGCTTTTCTGCTCATAATATCCTCTTATCCACTCATATGGCTTCTGTTCCTTCAAAAGCTGGAGGGTTTCTCCTGTAGAAAGATACTGATAAGAAATCTGATCTCCTGTAATGACCTGCGGTTCCTGTTCTCTTGAGGCAACCTGTATTGAATAATCCTGTACTTTTTCTGCCAAAGCCTGTTCCGCCTCATATGCAGTCATTCCAGAACAATTAATCCCATTGATCCAAGTCCCCTGAAAAAAACGGTCTGCATAATAATAAGAAGCTGCCCCATATGCACATCCGGCAGCAACAATAACCATTGCCGCCGCAATACCGGCGATTTTCAAACCTTTATGCTTTTTTTTCTTCCCAAAAGGAATTGCAAGTTTTTCATCTATATCATCAATAGGAACATATTTTACAGGCTGAGGTCTTGCAGATTTTGATCTTTTTGGTACAGACACTGGTTCTGTTTCCTCCTCATACCCCTCTTCCTCATATTCGTAATCCTCTTCTGAGTCATACCCATCATCAGGCTGATCGTCGTCTTCCTGTGTATATTCTTCCTGATCATACACCTCATCAGTAAGCGATACTGTTATTTTATCCATTGCCGCATTAATCTTCTCTTCCATATCGGACTGTCTTTTCGTCTCATTTCCGGGCCCTGAAGGAATATCTTTTCTTTTCTCCTTATTGCTCATCTATTTTCTCCTTGATCGTAACATCAAAAACTAACATACACCAAGCCATCCTATTATAACATACTTTCTACATTTTGTGCCATATCTCATCTATGTTTTTTCGAGTTATAGCATTATTCGAGTTATTGTTCCACAAGGCGTTATGTGCTATGAATTTATCCCCGAAAACATATATTCCTGGCAGTATGATTCTTTTTTATCATAACAAAGTCTGTTTTTGTTATTGTATCCTGCAATATACTTTTTATCCTATCAAAATCAGAGTCCGGCACTTTCATTTCTTCTGTAAGAAAAAGCAGATCCCGAACTCTTATCTGGGATCTGCTTCTGTAAATTATTTTTATTTTTCGATAAGAAGAGATTCTCCTGTCATCTCTGCCGGTTTTTCCATTCCCATCAGTTCGATCAGGGTTGGAATAATATCTGCAAGGCAGCCGCCCTCTTTCAGAGTATATTTCGGATCTGCATTTACAAGAATAAATGGAACCGGATTTGTAGTATGAGCAGTAAATGGTTCTCCAGTCTCATAATCTACAAGCTGCTCTGCATTTCCATGATCCGCACAGATAAACATCTGGCCGTTTACTTCTTTCACAGCCTCGACTGCTCTTCCCACACACTCGTCAACAGTTTCCACTGCTTTGACTGCAGCTGCTTCCACACCGGTATGACCAACCATATCCGGGTTAGCAAAATTAATGATCACAACGTCATATTTGTCGGACTTGATAGCCTCCACAAGCTTATCACATACCTGCGGTGCACTCATTTCCGGCTGAAGATCATAAGTAGCAACCTTCGGGGATTTTACAAGAATTCTGTCCTCTCCCTTATTCGGCTCTTCCACACCACCGTTAAAGAAGAAGGTAACATGTGCATATTTTTCAGTTTCTGCAATACGAACCTGTGTCATATCATGTGCTGCCAGATACTCTCCAAAGGTATTGTGAAGCTGTACTTTATTAAATGCCACCTGCTTATTCTGAATAGTATCATCATAATTGGTGAAACATACGAAAGTTACATCCAGTTTCTTTTCACGCGCAAATCCCTTAAAATCATCATCACAAAATGCTCTGGTGATCTCACGGGCACGGTCCGGACGGAAGTTGAAAAATACCACGGAATCCTTATCCTGAACAGAAGCTACTGGTCTGCCATCTTTCTCGATCACAGTCGGAAGAACAAATTCATCAGTCTTTTCGTTGTCATAGGATGCCTGAACCGCCTCTGCCGCATCTGTACCTTTCACACCTTCGCCTTTTGTCAGGGCATTGTATGCCAGTTCCACACGATCCCAGCGATTATCTCTGTCCATTGCATAGTAACGGCCGGAAACCACACCGATCTCGCCTACACCGATTTCCTGCATCTTAGCCTGAAGCTGTTCGATATATCCCTTTCCGGAAGCCGGAGGTGTATCACGTCCGTCCAGGAAACAGTGTACATAAACTTTTTTCAGACCTTCTCTTTTAGCCATTTCAAGTAATCCGTAAAGATGAGTGATATGGCTGTGAACGCCGCCGTCAGAAAGAAGTCCCATAAAATGAATAGCGGAATCATTGTCTTTTGCATTCTTCATTGCTGCAAGAAGAGCCTCATTTTTAAAGAAATCACCATCATTGATCTCCTTGGTAATTCTAGTCAGCTCCTGATATACAATGCGGCCTGCACCCATATTCATATGTCCAACCTCAGAGTTTCCCATCTGACCATCCGGAAGACCTACTGCCAGCCCGCTTGCATTTCCCTCTACAAATGGACACTCAGCCATCAATTTGTCCATGACTGGAGTCTTTGCCTCATATACAGCATTCCCGTCATGTCTCTCATTCAGTCCATAACCATCAAGAATCATTAAAACAGTTGGTTTTTTGCTCATAATGTTCTCCTTTTTGTATGATTTCCCCGCAAAAACTGCGGAGTATTTTCTAAGTATATGCTCACATATTATATACTACCAAAAATCAGGAATTTTTCAAGGATTTTCCCCGAAAAATTCCTGATCTTTCCTTACAGTTTTCTTTTATCGACGATCTTATTCTCCATATACCCGAAGCATACTGGAAATCTTATGTACAGAATTTCGTCCGGACAGTTCTTCCATCGCAGTGCGGAAGTCTCCTTCCCGAACTTTTCCTGTGATCACAACCACTTCTGCACTGTCTCCTGCCTTTGTCTCTTTCTGGATAATCTGTGCAACGCTTACATGATATTTGGCAAAAACTGCTGTCATTTCTGCCAGAACACCGCAACGGTCCTCCACATGAAGGCGAAGAAAATACCGATTATGAGTATCTGCCATTTTTTTCACCGGAATATTCTTATAGCATGTACAGCCTATTCTTGCACAGCAGTCTGCATGGATATTACGGGCAATATCAAAAACATCTCCCACCACTGCACTGGCTGTAGGAAGCTCACCGGCTCCTCTTCCAAAAAACATGGCGTTTTCTACTGCGTCTCCATTTACAAAAACTGCATTATACGAATCATTCACAGATGCCAGCGGATGAGTGCTTGGTATCAGCATTGGACACACATATGCCTCAATTCCGTCCCGGGTATTCCTTGCAACACCAAGCAGCTTAATATCACATCCCATTTCTTTTGCATAGCGAATATCCTTGGCAGATATTTTTGTAATTCCCTCAATATACACATCATCAAAAACAACTCTGGAATTGAATGCAACAGAAGCCAGAATCGCAACCTTACGTCCGGCATCCAGACCTTCTATATCTGCCGTAGGATCTGCTTCTGCATATCCAAGCTCTGTTGCAAGATCAAGAGCTTCTTTAAATTCCATTCCATCCTGTGTCATTTTTGTCAGTATAAAATTCGTAGTACCGTTTACAATACCCATGACCTCTCTCATATGATTTCCTGCCAGGCACTGCTTCAGCGGACGGATAATCGGAATGCCTCCGGCAACAGCCGCTTCAAAAAGAAAGTCCACCTGATGCGCTTCTGCCATGTCCAGGAGTTCCTTTCCATGAACAGCAATCAGATCCTTATTTGCAGATACCACATGCTTACCGGCTTCCAGCGCAGCCAGGATACAGGTTCTTGCCGGTTCGATACCTCCCATCAGCTCGATCACGATATCAATCTCCGGATCGTTCAGGATCTCATCCCAGTCGTTGGTAAGTACAGAGGGATCATCCACTCTGGAAGCTGCTTTTTCCAGATTACGGACCATAATCTTTTTGATCCTGATCTCACTGCCGATCTTGGCCTCCATTTCCTCTTTCTGTCCTTTTAGTACTTTATAGACACCAGTACCTACTGTGCCAAGCCCCAGAAGGGCGGCATAAATGATCTTCTTCTCCATTACGGATTCTCCTTTCTGACGGAATGTAAGTGTTGTTCTTATAGTAGATGAGAAGGAGATATTTGTCAAGTAAAGTGGTAAAGTTTTATATAAGAAAAGAAGGCTCTTTTAAGAGCCTTCTTAATTGTTGATCTTATTTGTAGTTTACGATCTTTCCGAAATCTTCTTTCAGGGAAGCGCCGCCTACCAGACCGCCGTCGATGTCGTTCTGTGCAAACAGTTCCGGAGCAGTTGCAGCATTTACAGATCCGCCGTACTGGATACGGATCGCTTCTGCAGTTGCCTCATCATAGATTTCAGCGATGCATGCACGGATATCTGCACAAACTTCCTGAGCCTGCTCAGTAGTAGCTGTTTTGCCTGTTCCGATAGCCCAGATCGGCTCATAAGCGATTACCGCTGTTTTAGCCTGATCTGCTGTTACGCCCTGGAATCCAACCTTAACCTGCTGACGGATGAAGTCCATAGTCACGCCCTGCTCTCTCTGAGTAAGAGTCTCGCCGCAGCACATGATCGGAGTAATACCATGCTCGAAAGCTTTGAGCATTTTTTTGTTTACATCCTCATTTGTCTCGCCAAAGTAATCTCTTCTCTCAGAATGTCCGAGAACTACGTATTTTACGCCTGCATCTGTAAGCATAGCCGGGGAGATTTCGCCTGTGTAAGCGCCTTTCTCCTCAAAGTACATGTTCTCTGCACCAACCTGAATATTGGTATCCTTGCATGCCTCAACAACCGGAACGATGTCGATAGCCGGTACACAGAATACTACGTCAACTTCGTCGTTCTTTACAAGTGGTTTCAGAGTTTCTACTAATTTAACTGCTTCGCTTGGAGTCATGTTCATTTTCCAGTTTCCAGCGATGATTTTCTTTCTTGCCATGATGATAATCTCCTATCTTATTTAATAATTGCTTTCAGCTTATTTATCGTTAGCTGCTGCTACACCCGGAAGTTCCTTTCCTTCAAGGAATTCCAGAGATGCTCCGCCGCCAGTAGAAATATGGCTCATTTTATCGCCAAATCCAAGCTGGTTTACAGCTGCTGCAGAGTCACCACCGCCGATAATAGTAGTAGCATCTGTTTCTGCAAGAGCTTTTGCTACAGCGATTGTTCCTTTTGCAAGAACTGGATTCTCAAATACACCCATCGGTCCGTTCCATACTACAGTCTTAGCTGTTTTTGCAGCTTCAGCGTAGATTTCTGCTGTTTTCGGTCCGATATCAAGTCCAAGTACGTCTGCCGGAATTGCATCACAGTCAACATAATCCACATCGATCTCAGCATCGATCGGGTTCGGGAAAGATTTAGCAATCGCTGTATCTACCGGAAGAAGAAGCTGTTTTCCAAGAGACTCTGCCTTTGCAAGCATTTCCTTACAATAATCAAGCTTTGTATCGTCAACCAGAGAAGCACCTACTTCCAGCCCCTTTGCTTTCAGGAAAGTGTATGCCATTCCACCGCCGATGATCAGTGTATCGCATTTTTCAAGAAGGTTGGAAATAACATTCAGTTTATCAGCAACCTTTGCACCACCAAGAATTGCAACAAACGGTCTTACCGGAGTTTCTACTGCATTTCCAAGGAAGTCGATTTCTTTCTGCATCAGGTATCCAACAGCACAGGTGTCGATAAACTCTGTAACACCAACGTTGGAGCAGTGTGCTCTGTGAGCGGTTCCGAACGCATCGTTTACAAATACATCAGCAAGGGAAGCAAGATCTTTGCTGAATGCTTCGCCGTTCTTTGTCTCTTCTGCACGATAACGTGTATTCTCAAGAAGAACGATCTCGCCGTCGTTCATAGCTTCAACTGCTGCTTTGACAGAGTCATCAACAACAACCGGGCTTGCAACAAATTTCACTTCCTGACCCAGAAGCTCAGAAAGACGAACTGCTACAGGAGCAAGAGAAAGCTCAGGTTTCGGCTCTCCCTTCGGTTTGCCAAGATGAGAGCAAAGGATAACCTTTCCGCCGTCAGCAACAAGTTTCTTAATTGTAGGAAGAGCAGCAACCAGACGGTTCTCATCTGTGATCTTACCCTCTTTCAGCGGAACGTTAAAGTCGCATCTTACCAGAACTTTCTGGCCTTTTACGTTGATATCATCAACTGATTTTTTGTTTAATCCCATGATTGTATAACCTCCGAATCATAATAACTAAAAAAGGGCCCGGTCCTTATCAGACCGGACCCCTTGCTGAGTCTATTTCACTCTTTCGTATTAAACGAATCAAGCTCCAAGAAGTTTGCCAAAGTGTTTGATTGTACGAACCATCTGGCTTGTGTAGGAGTTCTCGTTGTCATACCAGGATACAACCTGAACCTGTGTTGTTCCGTTGTCAAGCGGAAGAACCATAGTCTGAGTAGCATCGAACAGAGAACCATAGGTCATTCCTACGATATCGCTGGATACGATCTCATCCTCATTGTAACCAAAGGACTCGTTGGAAGCTGCTTTCATAGCTTCGTTGATCTGCTCTTTTGTTACAGTTCCTTCAACAACTGCTGTAAGGATTGTAGTAGAACCTGTTGGGGTCGGAACACGCTGAGCAGCACCGATAAGTTTGCCGTTCAGTTCCGGAATAACAAGACCGATTGCTTTTGCAGCACCTGTGCTGTTTGGAACGATATTAACTGCTGCTGCACGGGATCTTCTCAGATCGCCTTTTCTCTGCGGTCCGTCAAGTGTCATCTGATCGCCTGTGTAAGCGTGGATTGTGCACATGATACCTGTCTTGATAGCTGCAAGATCGTTAAGAGCTTTTGCCATCGGAGCAAGGCAGTTTGTTGTACAGGATGCAGCGGAGATGATCTTGTCTTCGCTTGTAAGACCTTCGTGGTTTACATTGTAAACGATTGTTTTAAGGTCGTTTCCTGCCGGAGCGGAAATGATAACGTGTTTAGCGCCAGCATCGATATGAGCCTGAGCTTTGTCCTTGGATGTGTAGAAACCTGTACACTCAAGAACTACGTCTACGCCGATTTCTCCCCATGGAAGCTCTGCAGCGTTTGCTTTTGCATAAATTTTGATTTCTTTTCCGTCAACTGTGATGGAATCCTCACCAGCTACTACTTTGTCACAGAGAGCGTATCTGCCCTGAGTTGAGTCATATTTTAATAAGTGAGCCAGCATTTTCGGGGATGTAAGGTCGTTGATAGCAACGATTTCAAATCCTTCTGCTCCAAACATCTGACGGAAAGCCAGACGACCGATACGGCCAAATCCATTAATTGCAACTTTTACTGCCATGATAAATTCCTCCTATGAATTAAATGGTTGATTATGGCGCCTCTCAATTGTTAAGGAAACGTCAACCTGAACATATTGTATCGAATCTCATACAAAAATTCAAGACTATTTTGGAAAAAACATTACAAAAATGGTAAATCTCTGTGCTATAATCGGATCATAATGGATGTAATGGAGGATTTATTATGAAAAACCAGATTTTATGGGACTGTCACATGCATTCCTCTTTTTCAGCAGATTCAAAAACCGATATGGAATTCATGATTCAGGAAGCCATTGTCCGCGGGCTTAAAGGGATCTGTTTCACCGAACATCTGGATCCTGATTACCCGCCTACACCAGACAATCAGATATTTCATCTGGATCTGTCTGCTTATAGAAACAGACTATCCGAATTAAAGGAAAAATACAGGAAGCATATCACTGTAAATTTCGGAATCGAATACGGACTTCAGCCTCATCTGAAGCAAAGATTTGATCAGGAAATGACTCTGTATCCTTTTGATTTTGTAATCGGTTCTTCCCATGTAGTCCATGGCTGTGACCCTTATTACGGCGAATTTTTTAAGAATCGACGGGAATCTGACTGCTACCGGGAATATTTTGAATCTATCCTGGAAAACCTCCGTGTCTTTTCCGATATAGATGTCTATGGTCATATTGACTATATTGTACGGTACGGCCCCAACCAGAATCGTGATTACAGCTATGAAGGCTATCAGGATGTACTTGATGAAATCCTGTGTACTCTGATCCATAAAAATACAGGCATCGAAATCAATACAGGAGGCTATCATTACGGACTGGGAGAACCCAACCCCTGCACCGCTGTGATCCGTCGCTACCGGGAACTTGGAGGAGAAATTATCACAATCGGCGCAGATGCCCACTCTCCGGATAAAATCGCCTTTGCATTTGACAAAGCAGCAGCCGTACTGAAAGACTGCGGTTTCCGGTATTACACCATATTTAAAGGAAGAAAGCCAGAGTTTATCCGTCTGTAGAAACTTGACATTTTGTCTCCATCCTTTTAAGATTAAACGTAAACGGAACAGAATTCTTTCCACATATTTTTATATTGCTTTAAATAAATAGCAAAGGAGAAATTATTATGGCAAAAAAAAGACTCCAAAAAAAGAAGGCCGCAGCTGCTGCAAAAGCAGAGCAGACACTCAGCACTCCGGTATCCGATACAAAATCTGCTAAAACAGAGCCTGCAAGAGTGGAAACAAAAAAGGTAGAGCCTGTCAAAGTTGAAACGAAAAAAGTAGATCCTGTGAAGATTGAAACAAAAAAAACAGAGCCCGTAAAAGTCGAAACAAAAAAAGCGGAGGCTCCTAAATTATCCGCCCGTCCGGAGAAGGAAGCCGTATATCAGGCACGTCTCAACCGTCATCTGGATGAACTGAAATGGCTTTACTGCGAGCTTTACCAGGATAATCCTTATGTTACCATGCATCTGAATGATCTTCTGGATGGACTGAAAAACTTCTACGATGCACGAACCCCCGAGCTGAAGGTTTCCGATCTTGCCCGCGAAAAAGATCCCACATGGTACAAACGCAATGATCTTACCGGAATGATGATGTATGTAAACTCTTTTGCCAAAACTTTGAAAAGGCTGGAGAGCAGGCTGGATTATGTTCAGGAATGCAATGTAAATTATCTGCATCTGATGCCTCTTCTTTCCTCTCCGAAAGGACGCAGCGACGGCGGCTATGCCGTGGCAGATTTCCGCAGTGTTCAGGAAGAGCTGGGAACCATGGAGGATTTCTCACATGTAACTGCAGAATGTCATAAACGCGGAATCAATGTGTGTCTTGATTTTGTCATGAACCATACCTCAGAGGATCATCAGTGGGCAAAACGCGCCCGCGCAGGTGAAAAAGAATACCAAGATCGTTACTTCTTCTTTGATTCCTATGATGTACCGGAAATGTATGAGAAAACCTGTCCTCAGGTCTTTCCGACAACTGCACCCGGAAACTTCACATGGCTGGAGGATGTGCAGAAGCATGTTATGACCACCTTTTATCCATACCAGTGGGATCTTAACTACCGCAACCCTGTGGTGCTGAATGAAATGATCTTCAACATGCTTTATCTTGCTAATCAGGGTGTTGATATTGTCCGTCTGGATGCGGTTCCCTATATCTGGAAACAGCTTGGCACCAACTGCCGTAATCTTCCCCAGGTACACACCATTGTCCGCATCATGCGTATGATCTGTGAGATCGTATGCCCTGGTGTCCTTCTTCTGGGTGAAGTCGTTATGGCTCCCGAAAAGGTAGTTCCTTACTTCGGTACAGTAGAAAAACCAGAGTGCCATCTTCTTTACAATGTGACCACTATGGCAAGTACTTGGCATACCGTTGCTACAAGAGATGTTTCCCTGCTCCGCCGTCAGCTTGATATCGTAGCCGGACTTCCAAGAGATTATGTGTTCCAGAATTATCTCCGCTGCCATGACGACATCGGCTGGGGACTGGACTATGATTTTCTTGAAAACTTTGGAATCCAGGAAATCCCTCACAAAAAATATCTGAATGATTTCCTTACCGGAAGCTATCAGGATTCCTTTGCACGAGGGGAGCTTTATAATGATGATCCCCGTCTTGGAGATGCAAGACTGTGCGGAACCACTGCTTCTCTCTGCGGTATTGAACGTTTTGGATTTGAAGGAAATGAAGAAGGTGTTGCAAGAGGTATCCGCTACGATATTACGCTTCATGCATTTATGCTTTCTCAGTCAGGTATCCCTGTTATCTACAGCGGTGACGAGATCGGACAGCTGAATGACTATTCTTACAAAAACGATTCTGAAAAAGCTGCTGATTCCCGTTATCTCCACAGAGGAGACTTTAACTGGGATCTGGCAGAAAACCGCCATCGTCCGGAAACCGTACAGGGAAAACTCTTCCCGGTTCTTGACAAGCTGGAAAAAGCAAGAAAAGGGCACAGCGTGTTTAACAGCGATGTAGCATTCCACACTATTGACACCTGGGATTCTTCTATCCTTGCTCTGGTCCGCGAAAATGACGAGGAAAAATTCATCGGAATCTACAATTTCAGCGAATACGATAAAGTTGCATGGATCAACGAAGAAGACGGCATGTATACAGATCTGATCTCCGGAAGAGAAATGGAGGCAAGAGGCGTTCAGATTCCTGCCTTTGGATGCTTCTGGCTATTAAGGAAAAAATAAAAATATTATTCTGCCAGTTCCCTGACAGCATCTATCCCTCTCTGTATTTCTTCTTCTGTATTAAAATGACTGAAGCTGAAGCGTACCGCCCCCTGTTCAGCAGTTCCCAGTGACTGATGCATCAGGGGCGCGCAGTGCGCTCCTGTTCTTACAGCAATGCCATAGTCCACATACAACGCATCTCCGACCTCACCGGAATCATAATCTCTGATATTCAAAGTTACGATCGCACAACGATTCATCGTACGGAAATCTCCATAAACTTTCACTCCCGGAATATCCCTGACTCCCAGATAAAACTTCTCCATCAATGCCTGTTCTTTTTTTCGAATAGATGTAATTCCCTTTTGATTCAAATAATCAACTGCAGCCCCCAGTCCGGCCAGTCCATGTCCATTGAGCGTCCCCGCCTCCAGAGCAGTGGGCATTTGTGCAGGATGCTTCTTCTCAAAGGTTTTCACTCCGCTTCCGCCGGATTTCAAAGGACGGACATTTACACCTTTTCTCACATACATACCGCCGGTTCCCTGTGGTCCCAGAAGTCCCTTATGACCGGTAAAACACAAAATATCAATGTTCATTTTCTGCACATCAATATCGAATACACCTGCAGTCTGAGAGGCATCCACAACAAACCGGATCCCTCTGTCTCTGGCAGTTTTTCCTATCTGTCTGATATCCATAACATTCCCTGTAAGATTTGATCCATGGGTACAGATAAAGGCTTTGGTATTCGGATGGACTGCCGCCGCAAAGTCCTCCGGATATACCATCCCATACTCATCGCAGGACAGAATTGTCACTTCTACGCCTTTTTCTTCCATTTCATACAGCGGACGAAGTACAGAATTATGTTCCAGAACCGTAGTGACCACATGATCTCCCGGCTCCAGTATTCCTTTGATCGCCATATTCAGGCTTTCTGTAGAATTTAAAGTAAACGCAATTCTGGATGGATCTTCTCCGTGAAAAAAATCAACAATCCGTTCCCGAACCCCATAAATGTTCCGGGAAGCATCAAGGGACGCCTCATGAGCGCCCCTTCCTGCATTTCCCAGAGAGTTCATAGCCTGTACCACTGCATGGATCACCGGTTCCGGCTTATGCATGGTGGTGGCCGCATTATCAAAATAAATCATAACGCTTCTCCTCTGTTCTATATGTTTCCATATTTTATAATTCCATGAAAACTATCTGTTCCACTGTAAGGTTCAGTCTTTCTATTTTCTGCTTATATGCTTCATAATCTTCTGCTGTCATTTTCCAGGCAAGTCCGCAGCCTGCGGTGATCTCTCTTGGAACCGGGATCAGCCGTCCCGGAATTTTATAATCCCCACACTTTTTTTCCATGGACATGGCTGCTGTTGTTGTGGAAAAAGTCAGTACCGCACAGGGAATTTTTTTTCTTATCATGGCTTGATGATCAGAGATGCCTGACCCATTTTTTCAGCGATCACATACATATTCGTCACTGTTCCCACCTGGAGTTTTTCTGAAAGACCATAAAAGTTCAGACAGGTTCCGCATGCAAGGATTTCCACACCCTGAGCCTCCAGACTCTTCAAATCATCCAGTGTAGGAGCATCCTTACAGGCCAGTTTCACACCGCCATTGTAAAACAGAATCGTGGAAGGAAGCTGATCCTGCTGAGAAAGTGCATAGATGTAGCTTTTCATCAGCGCTGTTCCAAGCTCCGGATTTCCTTCTCCCATACATTCTGACGAAATCACCACTACCGTATTCTGACGTCTCCCATCCGGGATACAGGAAATTTCCTGCTTCTGAGTCTCCACGCCTTCTCCTGTAGTTACCTGGATTTCAACACGAAATTTCTTTTTCTCCAGTTTTTCTGAAATCACTGTATATCCGCTGCTCTTTCCCAGTTTTGTCAGATTCTGTACAGCAATCTCATTGTCTACAAATGTTTCTACTGTACCACCCTGTGCCTTCAGCTCTTCTATAACTTTCTTTGTTTTTACTACAGGGATCGGACATACATCTCCTATTGCATCTACTGTCTTTTTCATATTCATTTCCACCTTTCTCTGCTCGCTGTCTGCTTTGGAATAATCGTTTTTAATCACAGATTCCTGAAACAGCTGTTCAATGGGAATCTTTATTTTATACATCTTTGCCGTTCAGCAGTCTTGTCATAAAAGAAGTAACTGGTCCCGGTTTTTCTTTATCCAGAGAACGTGCATAAATATCTCTGATCCATCCGGTGATCACATCAATAAGAACCGGTGCAAAGGTCATCAGGATAAATACCAGAATGATCATACCAAAATCCAATGAACCAAGTGCCAGCAGCTTCTGGAAGATCACTGCCGCTGCAAAGAAAATAAACTGCATTCCATAAATAATCACCTTTCGGTATCGATTCAAAGGCGCATACACAGTCTTTAAAGCTGCCATATAGTTCCATCCTGTCACAAGAACGCAGGCTGTATTCAGCATATCATTGGAGTGATATACATTTTGACATACCAGCATAATCGTAAATACACAGGAACTGATGGTAATGGCTGCCGGAAATGCATTTAAAAATACATGTCTCAGGAAAGTATGGTCAATTTTGTCGTAATTATTTTCCTGGGCAAGAAGGAAGGTTGGAATTCCCACCGCACAGGCACTGATCAGAGACATCTGGATCGGCTCAAAAGGATACGCATTTCCAAAAAAGATAGTCAGCAGTGACAGCATAACTGAAAACATGGTCTTGATCAGGAACATGGATGCTGCAGTACGGATATTGTTTACCACACGGCGTCCCTGGTTGACAATATGGGGCATCGACGCAAAATTAGAATCCAGAAGCACCACATTTGCAATATTCTTGGCTGCATCACTGCCCTGTGCCATAGCAATACTGCAGTCGGCTTCCTTCAAAGCAAGAACATCATTTACACCGTCTCCTGTCATGGCAACTGTGTGTCCCTGACGTTTCAAAGCCTGTACCATTTGTTTTTTCTGCTGAGGAGTTACACGGCCAAACACGCTGTAATCTGCTACAGCCTTCTGTATATCTTCCTCTGTTTCCAAAGTAGTAGCATCGACATAGCGGTCTGCGTTTTTCAAACCTGCACGTCTGGCAATAGCTGCAACGGTTACCGGATCATCACCGGAGATCACCTTCAGATCCACTTCCTGACTGTCAAAAAACTTCAGCGTATCCGGTGCTTCTTCACGGATCACATCCGTAAGAAGAAGCAGAGCTATTGGTTTCAGCCCTGCAGGAAGCTTAGTTCCTTCAGATGTTTCTGTACTGTGAGCCAGTACAAGAACACGAAGCCCTTCTTCTGCATACTTCTGTGCATACTCTGTAAGCTGCTTGTTCTCATCCGGAAAAAGAAACTGTGCAGCTCCCATAAGATAGGTTCCCTCTGCATGAAATACAGCACCGCTGTACTTTCTGTCTGATGAAAAAGGTATCACGTGCTCACATTCCATGGATTCCTTTGCCGGAAAGCGCCTTCTAAGGGCATTGGCAGTTGCATTTTCGTCCCGCAGCACACTCATCATACTGCACATGATGCGCTCAATCTCTTTAATCTCATCTTTTTCTGTGAGTGTCTCTTGATCTGCTGCTGTCTGAGAATCCTCCACACTTTCATCTTCTGAAGTTTTTTTCTCAGATACTTCACTGTTATCTGTTGATTCTGTGCTGTCCTTTTCCATATTCAGCGAAAAAGGTTCGACGCGTTCTACACGCATACTGCCTTCTGTGATCGTACCTGTCTTGTCCAGACAAAGTGTATCCACTCTTGCCAGTGTTTCAATACAGTAAAGCTCCTGCACCAATGTCTTTTTGTTTGCAAGCACAAGGGCTCCCAAAGTCAGAGCCACACTGGTAAGAAGTACAAGCCCCTCAGGAATCATTCCCAGAACGCCTGCCACCATACTTACAATGGAATCACGGAAACTAACTCCCACCATATAATACTGCTTATAAAAAAGCAGCGCTCCCAACGGAACAATAATGATACTGATCACCTTCAGTATCGCATTTAAGGAATTCCGCAATTCGGAATTGTGACGTTTGAACTCCTTTGCTTCGCTGGTTATCTGGGAAGCATAATTATCTTTTCCTACATGAATGATCTGGCAGCAGGCCTCTCCTGCCGTTACAAAGCTTCCGGAAAACAGTTCATCTCCCTTATTTTTGGGAAGATTATCTGATTCACCTGTCAGTAGGGATTCATTTACCTCCAGACTGCCTTCCAGAATCTTTGCATCTGCCGGCACCTGATCCCCTGTCTTCAGACAGACCAGATCATCCAGAACAAGCTCCTCTGTAGGAACTGTCCACTTTTTCCCTTCTCGGATCACGACAGACTTTTTTGCAGTCAGGATTGCCAGTTTATCAATGGTCTTTTTTGCCCGGATCTCCTGCGCAATACCGATCAGTGTGTTGATGATTATAATACATACAAAAAAAGCATTTTTAAATGACCCTACCATAAGAACCAGCACAAGAAGCACCAGGTTCAGGAAGTTAAAAAATGTCAATGTGTTTTCTTTAATGATCTGTTTATATGTTCTGGTATTTGGATTCTCGTCAGCATTTACCTGTCCGGCTTCAATCCGCTCTTTTACCTGTTCATCTGTAAGTCCAGTCAAGCTTCCACCTCACAATACATTTTCTAATATGCACAATAAGGCTGCGGCAGAAGCTTCCGGTATTTCCTTGCAGCCATACCGTAAAGCGCCTGTGCAGCCTTTTTGATTATTAATATTCTTCTTCGATTTCTTCTTCGTCTTCGTGAATATCAGACTTCGGTTTGGAAAGTCCCTCAATCTCAATATGATTCTTCTGAGCATAATCCCATAAAGCTGCATGGATTGCTTCTTCAGCCAGAAGTGAGCAGTGCACTTTCACTGGCGGAAGTCCGTCAAGTGCTTCCATAACTGCCTTATTAGTAACCTTCATAGCCTCTTCAATAGTCTTTCCAATCACAAGCTCAGTTGCCATACTGCTTGTTGCCACTGCCGCACCGCATCCGAAAGTTTTAAATTTACAGTCTTTGATTACATGGGTCTCATCATCAATGTCAAGAAAAATCCTCATAATATCCCCACATTTCGCATTTCCAACTGTTCCTACCCCGCTTGCATCCTCAATTTCTCCCACGTTTCTGGGATTCTGAAAATGATCCATCACCTTTTCACTGTACATAATTTACTTCCTCCTGTATTTTCGCACAAATATCATATTTCCTGTAGATTCCCATCCTTTATTTTTCAGCCAGGTACGGGAGTTATTTCTGTTTTTTTATAAAATCCTCATAAAGAGGAGACATATTCCTCAGATTCTGAACAATTTCTTTCAGCTTATCCACTGTATAATCCAGTTCTTCTTTCGTAGTCTCTTCGCTGAGTGACAGTCTTAAAGAACCATGGGCAATCTCATGAGGCAGACCAATTGCCAGAAGAACATGAGAAGGATCCAGGGAACCTGATGTACATGCAGATCCGCTGGAGCCACAGATTCCACATCCATCCAGCATCAGCAGAAGAGATTCTCCCTCAATAAATTGAAAACTCACATTTACGTTATTTGGAAGACGTTTCACCGGATCTCCATTCAGTTTCACATAAGGAATTTCTGATGTAATCCTGCTGATCAGATAATCTCTCAGTTCTATTTCTTTTTCCGCACGCTCCTCCATAGTTCTTGCCGCACGGTCCGCAGCAACGCCATAGCCTACGATGCCCGGAACATTTTCGGTTCCTGCACGGCGTTTTCTTTCCTGTGCGCCTCCATGAACAAAAGAACGGATTTTTACACCCTTACGGATATAAAGGAAACCGATTCCTTTCGGTCCGTTGATTTTATGTGCGCTGGAGCTGAGCATATCGATATTGCATTCATCTACATCAATTGGCAGCTGGCAGAAAGCCTGAACCGCGTCTGTATGAAAAAGTATCCCGTGCTCTCTGGCAATCATTCCAATTTCTTTGATCGGCTGGATGGAACCAATTTCGTTATTTGCAAACATCACAGAAATCAGGATGGTTTCCGGTGTGATCGCTTTTTCCAGATCTTCCAGACGTACGATTCCGTTTTCATCTACATCAAGATAAGTGATCTTCGCCCCTCTTACCTTTTCCAGATATTCACATGTATGAAGAATAGCATGGTGTTCTATCTTTGTTGTAATTATGTGATTACCCTTACCCTTATATGCCTCAAACGCTGCTTTCAGCGCCCAGTTGTCGGCTTCTGATCCACCTGCGGTAAAATAAATTTCCTCTGTTTTTGCATTCAGTACTTCTGCAATACGGTGCCTTGCTTTTGTTACTGCCGCTTTTGTCTCCGCTGCAAAATCATATACACTGGATGGATTTCCATAATATTCTGTAAAATAAGGCAGCATGGCATCTACAACCTCTGGAGCTGTTTTTGTGGTAGCTGCATTATCCAGATAAATCAATTTATTCATAATTCTTATCCTCCTGCTATGATAAAATGTATTACATTCTCTCTTCCTGTTTTTTTCTGCTCTCTTCTATCAGCTGATTCAGCATCAAAGTGTCTACAGCCTGTGTAATACTGTCATTGATTCGTTTCCACACAAACTTCGCAACACAGATATCTTTTGTCTCACAGGTTTCTTCTGGTGAGGTTCCTGCACACTGAGCTGCATCCAGACCGCCCTCCAGAACGCGCAGGATATCTCCTACAGATATATCTTCTGCCGGACGTCCCAGACGATATCCGCCGCAGGCGCCGCGAGTACTTTCCACAAGTCCTGCCCGCTTCAGTTTTCCCATCAGTTGTTCTAGATAGCTGACAGAAATATTCTGTCTTCCGGCAATACTCTGTATCGAAACAGCCTCTGTCTGACTAAATACACCCAAGTCTATCATAGCGCGAAGCCCATAAATTGCTCTCGTTGACAGCTTCATCTGTTCACCTCTTTTTAATTCCCAGTATTTTTGTCGGAATTACTGTAATTACAGTAACAGATAGCAGGCGTTCTGTCAAGGCTATTTTTTGCATATACTAACAAAAAACATCCAGGATCTTATATGTCAAAACAAATTTTTTTTAAGGGAACCTTTATCCTGACATGTGCCGGGCTTATGAGCCGGGTCATAGGGTTCTTCTATAGGATATTCCTTTCTCATACAATCGGTGCACAGGGACTTGGACTTTATCAGCTGATCATGCCTTTACAAAATCTTGTACTGGCATTTACCGTTTCCGGCATCCAGACATCCCTTTCCCGTCTGATTGCCTCCCGATTAGCCTTAAAAAAAGAGCCTGATGCAAGAAAAATATTCTGTACCGGAACATTTATGTCCTTCTCTCTTTCTTCTTTCGCTGCATGGATTCTATATTTCAATGCATCTTTTTTTGCTGTGCAGATTTTGAAGGAGCCCCTTACCGAATCTCTGATCAAGATTCTTTCTTTTCAGTTTCCTCTGATTGCTCTTCATTCCTGTATAAACAGCTATTATTTTGCAGAAAAAAAAACCGGAGTTCCCTCCGGTCTCCAGCTTATGGAACAGATCATCCGAGTAAGCTCCTCCTGGATTCTGTTTCAGATCTTTCTTTCAAAAAATATTCCTGTCACTGCTGCTATTTCTGTAGGCGGATCTCTTATTTCTGAAATTTTTTCTGCTGCAGCAGGGCTTCTTCTTATTGGACTGCGTTTTTCCGGTAAGAAAACATCCTTTTTTGCTTCCTTATCCTTTGTGGGAGAAATTTTCCACACAGCTCTCCCCCTGACACTGAATCGAATACTGCTGACTCTCCTTGGAAGCATAGAAGTGATCCTGATTCCGCAGCAGCTTCAGGCCTATGGTCTTTCCGGTCCTGATTCTCTGAAAATATACGGCATTTTTACAGGGATGGCGCTCCCTCTGATTCTGTTTCCATCTACTGTAACAAATTCCGCTTCTGTTATGCTGATGCCTTCCATAGCGGAAATGCAGGCGCTTGACTGCAAAGAACGAATCCGCAGCACAGCATTAAAAGTCTGTACTGGCTGTATGACTCTTGGTATTCTGTGTACGGCATTTTTCTTTCTCCTTGGTCCATTTCTGGGGATTTTTTTATTTAAAAATCCTTCCGCAGGACTTTATATCCGCACACTGTCTTTTATTTGTCCTTTTCTTTATGCAAATACCGCACTGACCAGTATTCTGCATGGACTTGGACGTACTACCCGTTCCCTGGTTCACAACACAACAGGAATTCTTATACGAATTTCTTTTGTCCTGTTTCTCATTCCTGTAATAGGAATCAAAGGATATCTTTACGGAATCCTGATAAGTGAAATGCTTCTCAGCTGCCTTCATATTTTTGCTCTGCACAGGGAGATTCTCTATCGACAATAAAACAAGAATCGTTTATAATCATAGCAGAGAAATATCATATGTCCAAATACATGGACGCGAGGAGGAAATTATGAGTTTTTCATTTATCAAGAAACTGCCCACACCGGAAGATATACGTGGAGAATATCCTGTTGATGCTTCTATACAGGCATTAAAAGAAAAAAGAGACCAGGAGATCCGCGATGTATTTACCGGAAAGTCTGATAAATTTCTTGCCATCATCGGTCCCTGCTCTGCAGACAATGAAGATGCCGTAATTGATTATCTTTTAAGGCTGCGGAAAGTTCAGGATAAAATCGCTGACAAAGTACTGATCATCCCAAGAGTTTACACAAATAAACCCCGCACTACCGGCGAGGGCTATAAAGGTATGGTACATCAGCCAGATCCGGAGAAAAAGCCAAATATGCTGGCAGGGCTGGTGGCTATCCGTAAAATGCACATCCGCGCCATCCAGGAAAGCGGTTTTACCTGTGCCGATGAAATGCTTTATCCGGAAAATTACCGTTATCTTTCTGATCTTCTTTCCTACGTTGCTGTAGGAGCGCGTTCTGTCGAAGATCAGCAGCACCGCCTCACAGTCAGCGGTATGGATGTTCCGGCCGGAATGAAAAATCCTACCAGCGGAGACTTCAGTGTAATGCTGAATTCTGTTACTGCTGCTCAGGGATCTCATCGCTTTATCTACAGAAGCTGGGAAGTAGAAACAACCGGAAATCCTCTTGCACATACTATTTTGCGGGGAGCAGTTAATAAACATGGGGAAGCAATCCCCAATTATCACTACGAAGATCTGAAACTTCTCTGGGAAAAATATCAGGAAAAAGATTTAACAAATCCTGCCGTGATCGTCGATACCAATCACTCTAATTCCAACAAACAATATGAACAGCAGATTCGTATTGCCAAGGAAGTACTGCACAGCCGTCTGGTTGACCCTGAGCTGAAATCACTGGTAAAAGGTCTTATGATCGAAAGTTATATCGAACCGGGAAACCAGAAAATCGGAAAAGAACACATCTACGGAAAATCTATTACAGATGCCTGTCTTGGATGGGAAGAGTCCGAAAAGCTGCTTTACACCATCGCTGAAATGTGCTGATAACAGCAGACCGATGATTCTCTCTTCAGAATCCCGAGCCTGTCAGCAAAAAAATTATTTTGTCTTATAGACCGGATGCAGACTGCCAGATCATTCTGCATCCGGTTTCATATCTGCGAAGCATTTAACTTTTTCCATTATCCGCTGCAAAATCCCTGTCCCTTTAACTTCTTGGATGTGCTTTCATATAAACATCTCTCATTTTTACAGGATCCAATCCCAGATAAATCTGCGTGGAAGAAATATCCGAATGTCCTAGCATTTCCTGCACACTTTTAACATCTGCCCCATTCTGCAGCATATGGACTGCAAAGGAATGACGAAGCGTATGGGGCGTAATATCTCTGTGGATTCCCGCTGATTCCGCATATCCCTTCAGCACTTTCCAAAACCCCTGTCTGCTCATAGCTTTCCCTGAACAGTTGGTAAACAGGGCTGTTTCTTTTGTATCTTTTACAAAAACCTTTCTTGCTTTATCCATATACTCTGTAAGTGCAGCTTTACTCATATTTCCAATAGGAAGTACTCTCTCTTTTTCGCTGTCATGACAGATTACATATCCAAAGCTAAGATTAACATCTTCTGTCTGAAGCTTCAGCAGTTCACTGACGCGCATTCCTGTCCCATAAAGCAGTTCCAGCATTGCCTTATCCCTCATGCCTTTTCCCGTTTCTGGATTCGGCTGCCTCAGCAGACGGTCTACCTCCTCCACCGTAAGAAATTCCGGCGTTTTTTTCTGCAGCTTTGGTGCTTTCAGTCCTTCTGAGGGATCTTCATAAATCATCCCCTTCTTAAATAAATAGTGAAAAAAAGCTCGTATAGACGCAGTGCTTCTGGATATTGTAGATGACGCAAACTCTGCTTTTTTCATCTCATTTAAATAACTTTTTAAATCAGCTTCTGTTATCTCTTCTATATTTTTAAGTCCTGCCTCTTCGAAATATACAGCCATTTTTTTTAAGTCCCGTCTATAAGAAAGCACTGTGTTTCCAGAATTATTTTTCTCCCGGTGCAGATATTCTATAAACTGGTTGATCAAGTATTCCATTCTTCTACTTCCTTTTTATTCAGGATTTATCTCCTAAGTCTCTGATATGATTTTCTCTTATGATATGTGCAACATTATACACTGTATTTCCCTCAAATCAAAGTCCTTTTCTGTCACAAAATATCAGCTGTTCCAAAGATATTAAGACTTTTCATTAAAATCTCCATTATCGGCGGATTACACCATATCTCAAGAACTATTCCTCCAGCATACAGAACTCCGCACAAAAGGATTTTGACAAAATATTTCGAAATTTCTGCAGGAAATAATCCATGATTTTTCCATATTTCCGCAGACTGCTCATAAACCATTTTCATAAGATAAAAATAACACGGAAAATACAGAATGTATTGAGGAAACATTGCCCCTATCCCTATAATTCCCCCCTGGAGACCAAATTGAAGAATAGATGCTGTCATAAGAAAACCGGTCTGGAAACCTATGAACACAATTTCTACTACCGAAAATGTGACTCCAAATACAGAAAGACCGCAAAAGGTCGGTATTAGAAACTGACTTCCTCTTATTTTTAAAACGTGAACTATATACTTTTGTCGTTCCAGATTCTTATTTGCAAATGATGTCAGAAGGTAAATGGAAGCCGCTGTTTTTTGACTCCAGTCATATTTCCAGGCCAGATTAGGCAAAATCACACCTGTCAAAAAACCCACCAGAAAAAGGCCATATACTGGAAGAATTCCCTTTTTATATAATCCCAGCTTTTTTTTCATTCTCTCACCCTGTACCATTTTACTGATCCAGCAGCAAAAATATGTCTGCCGTCAACAGACTATTTATTTACACCACGCAAAAAGCCGTGTGAAATTTCTTTCACACGGCTTATATACTTCATAAAAAGAACCTTTTACAGTACATCATCTGCCAGAATTATTTTGCATAATCTACAGCTCTGCTCTCACGGATCACATTAACTTTAATCTGACCTGGATATTCCAGTTCAGCCTCAATCTGTTTTGCAATATCTCTTGCCAGCAGAACCATATCAGCATCTGTCACATGTTCCGGTACTACCATAACACGAATTTCCCTGCCTGCCTGAATAGCAAATGACTTATCCACACCTTTAAATTCGTTGGTGATATCTTCCAACTGTTTCAACCTGTTGGTATATGTCTCCAGCGTCTCTCTTCTTGCACCTGGTCTCGCAGCGGAAATTGCATCTGCCGCCTGTACAATACATGCAACCAGAGATTCGGGCTCAACATCGCCATGGTGGGATGCTACTGTATTGATCACAACTGCAGTTTCTTTATATTTCTTGCAAAGATCTACACCAATCTGAATATGAGAACCTTCTACCTCGTGATCAATAGATTTACCGATGTCATGAAGAAGACCTGCACGTTTTGCCATACGAACATCTACACCAACTTCACCAGCAATAATTCCAGAAAGCTGTGCAACTTCAATAGAATGCTTCAGAGCGTTCTGTCCATAGCTGGAACGGAATTTCATACGGCCCAGAAGCTTCAGTAATTCCGGATGGATTCCATGCACACCAACATCCATAGCAGCATTTTCACCATCTTCACGAATCTGTGCTTCCACTTCTTTCTGCGCTTTTTCCACCATTTCTTCAATTCTTGCCGGATGGATACGCCCATCTACAATCAACTTCTCAAGAGCAACTCTTGCCACTTCTCTTCGAATCGGATCAAATGCAGAAAGAACAACAGCTTCAGGAGTATCATCAATAATCAGATCAACACCTGTCAGTGTCTCCAACGTACGGATATTTCGACCTTCTCTTCCAATGATTCGGCCTTTCATTTCATCACTTGGCAGCTGTACAACAGAAATTGTTGTTTCTGACACATGATCTACCGCACATTTCTGAATAGCATTAACAACATATTCCTTTGCTTTCTTTCCTGCTTCTTCCTTGGCGCGATTCTCAAGTTCTTTATAGAGTCTTGCCACATCCACCTTAACATCATCTTCTACAGTTTTCAACAGTTCGTCTTTTGCCTGTTCGGAGGTCAGACCGGAAATTCTTTCCAGTTCCTGTACTCCCTTCTGTTCAAGCTCTTCTACTTTCTTTTCTCTCTTCTGCAATTCAGCAGCTTTTGCTGTGCATTCAGTCTCACGTTTCTCTACGATATCCGCTTTTTTATCTACAGATTCTTCCTTTGATAAAACACGTCTCTCGTATTTCTGCAGCTCATTTCTGCGTTCCTTGGTTTCTTTCTCCAGTTCGTTTTTAGTGCGGAGAGATTCTTCCTTCACTTCCAATAAAGCTTCTCTTTTTTTCGTTTCAGCAGTTTTTAAAGCTTCATCTATGATGCTTCTTGCTCTGTCTTCTGCTGTGCCGACAACCTCGGCATCTTTCTTTGCCTTATTCTCGACAGCCAACTTGCAAGTAAGAGGAACCGCAATAAGCAGTGCGACCACTACAGCGACAATTACACTTATAATGATAGTTGTCACAGGAGCACCTCCTTATTTAGTTTTCATTGTACAAATACAATAATACAAGTTTAGCTGTTTTTGATAAATCTGTCAAGTTTTTCTACCTATTTGTTGCCATAATTTTTACAAAAGGTGATTTCCATTTCCTCCAGCACGGAAGAAATCTCTCCGGCACGAAATCCTCTTCTGGAAAGAAATCCGTAAAGACGCCTCATCTCTTTCTCATCTAATTCTGATCCGGCTGCACAACGCTTCTCTACAGTGCGTTTCAAAAGCTGGTGTTCATCTGGAGTTTCTATTTCACATACTGTATTCCAGGCTGCTTCCGCAATATCTCTGCCGATTCCCCGGGAATACAGCTCCTGAAATATCTTCTGTCTGCTTTTTTCATGGATACGATATGTAATAAAATTGACCGCATAACGATCATCATTGATATATCCGAAATCTTTTACATATTCAAGCGCATCCTTTACTGCTTCCCCGGAAAATCCAGCCTGCTCCAAACGTTCTGTAAGACCTTTCTCCGTCCGATCCATTCGCTCCAGCAGTTTCATAGCTTTTCTGCGCGCCTGCTTCTGTTCTTCCTGTCTCTCTGTCATGATCATTCTTTATAAAAGATTGTCCTCTTTTTCAGAAAGAGTTTCTGTTCCTTCTTCCAGTCCCTGCGCTTCATCCTCAGGAAGAAGATGATAGCAGATCCTTACCTGTTTCTCAATTTCTTCACAGATCTCCGGATGATCTTTGAGGAATACTTTAACATTTTCACGTCCCTGACCTATTTTTTCACCTTTATAAGAATACCACGCTCCGCTTTTATTAACTACAGAACATTCTGCTGCCAGATCCAGGATTTCTCCCTCTCTGGAAATTCCTGTACCAAACATGATATCAAACTCTGCCTGTTTAAACGGAGGAGCAACTTTATTTTTTACAACCTTTACTTTGGTATGACTGCCTACCATGTCTCCGCCCTGTTTCAGGGTTTCTCCTCTTCTTACATCAAGTCGTACTGATGCATAGAATTTCAACGCCCGACCGCCGGTTGTGGTTTCCGGATTTCCAAACATCACACCTACTTTTTCACGAAGCTGATTGATAAAAATAACCACGCAATTGGATCTGCTGATCACTGCCGTAAGCTTACGCAGAGCCTGGGACATCAGTCGTGCATGAAGTCCCACATGACTGTCTCCCATCTCTCCTTCAATTTCTGCTTTCGGCACAAGTGCAGCTACAGAGTCTACGATCACAATGTCTACTGCGCCGGAGCGTACCATTGTCTCTGTAATTTCCAGTGCCTGTTCTCCATTATCAGGCTGTGAAATATAAAGATTATCGATGTCTACACCAATGTTTTTGGCATAAACCGGATCCAGCGCATGCTCTGCATCAATAAATCCTGCTATTCCGCCTCTTTTCTGAACTTCTGCCACCATATGGAGGGCAACGGTTGTCTTACCACTGGATTCCGGACCATAAATTTCAACAATACGTCCCTTAGGCACGCCACCTACTCCAAGGGCAATATCCAATCCTAAAGATCCTGTAGGAACTGCTTCTACATGCATATGTGCTCCTGATTCACCGAGCTTCATTACAGATCCTTTTCCGTACTGTTTTTCAATATGTCCCAGCGCTGCTTCCAGCGCTTTCTGCTTTTCTTCATTTACCATCCTGCAGTTTCTCCTTAATCTCTTATTCCAAAAGTTCCAAACCTATGTTCGTGTTTTCTTCTTACATGCTATTATATATTTTCCTTATTGTCAAGTAAAACTTTTCGACAATCCTCTATCCACACTATCCATATTTTCCATATAAAAAAACCAGTTCCATACGAAAAACGTACAGTCTGGTCTTTCTTACTTTATTATTTTCTTTTTCCGGAGACACTTATAAGAAGCAGAATTCCGGCTGCAAAAATAAAAATACTGATAAACTGAGAAGTAGACAAAATCCCCACACTTCCCCGTATCAGATCTCCTCTGAAAAATTCAAGGCAAAATCGTCCAATGCTATAAAATATCATATAGAATGCAGCTACCTGCCCATCTGATTTTTTATGTCGGGCAATATAAAGAAGCACAGCAAAATGTACGAAATCAAGAATGCTTGAATAGATCTGTGTAGGCACAAGCGCTATGTCATTTGGTGCAAAATCCGAATTATGAAATGTAACAGAAAGCCATCCCTCTGTTTCTTTTCCGTAACAGCAGCCGGCCAGAAAACAGCCAATACGCCCAAATCCCTGGGCCAGAGCTACCGAAGGCATCATAAGGTCAAAATATTCCAGAAAACAGATTTTCTTTATATGACAGTACAGCCAGCCGGCAAAAATCCCTCCCAGAATACCTCCATAAACAACAAACCCATCTGCCATTGTCCATAAGATAAATCCCGGATCTGAAACAATCTCACTCCATTCAGTGATCCAAAACAGAATTTTTGCTCCCAGAAATCCTCCCAGAAGACACCACAACATACTAAAGAAAACATGTTCTGTATCTAATTTAAGCTTTCGTGCCCGATACTCTGCAGTTCCCCATCCGGCCAGTACTCCTATGGCGATCATCAGCCCATAGCCATATACTGTAAACGGCCCGATCGTAAGAAGTTCATTTTTCATGGGAATCCCTCCAGTCTTTCCATATAGTAAGCATTTTTTTATTTCCCAGATCATTCAGCCATAGATTTCCTGAAGCAGAGCATTCTCCGCACACATCCATGCCCAGAATTCTTCTTCTGCCAAAAACCTCTCTCAGATATTCCTCCAGATCCATCAGTTTCATATCTCCCTGACTCCAGTCTGTAGAAGCATCCTCCTGACACAATACATCCTTATCTACAGAAACATAAACCGGTAGTCCCTCCGGCAGATTCCGAAAAAAATTCAGCAGAGTCTCTTTTTTTTCTGTTCTGAGGAGTTCTCTTGAAAGGAACCGGATCTGTTTACCTGAAACAGGTTCCGTCTGGTCAAAAGATGCCTGATCCGGTCCTGCCAGGATCAGCTCACGAAGAAAAGGAAGTGTCTCAAGAGCCTCAGCCGCCCATCCTCCACAGGATAACAGTCCTCCAAAAGCCGGAGGCTGCATATCTGTATGATTGTCAAATAAAAGAAGACAAAAAGGCTCCTGAATCTTTTTCAGCCACAACAGACTTACATAATGATAGTTTCCGGAATCCAAAAAGTGTATTCCCCTTACCGGATACGCTCTGATAAAATCTTCCAACGTTTCCTGTGCCTCATTGTCACAATAACAGTTACATCCGGAAAGCTCCTGTACCTCCACCCATGAAACACTTTCCTCCTGATAAAACTGCTGCTCCTTATATGTTCCTGTAAAATCCATTAAAATAATATCATTCTTTTTTTTCATAAAGTCATCTTACCACGAACAGGTTTTCCATGCAAGTCTCCCGTTCTTCAGTATATTTTAATATACAGGAATCCCTTCCACTAAAAACACCGGGAACGCTGCATACAGCATTCCCGGTGTTCTGTCATTGATCTTCGATAAAATTACGCTCTGTTCTGTTGATCTCAGGCTTTGTCAATAGATCCGAAAAGTTCCATTTTTTCTTTTACAGTAGCCTTGATTGCTTCGAATCCAGGAGCCAGAAGTTTACGTGGGTCATAGCCCTTGCCCTGCTGGTCTTTTCCTGCTTCGATATACTGACGTGTAGCTTCTGCAAAGGAAAGCTGGCACTCTGTGTTTACGTTGATCTTGGAAACACCAAGGTCAATTGCTTTCTTGATCATGTCAGCCGGAATACCTGTACCTCCGTGAAGTACCAGAGGCATATCTCCTGTAAGCTGCTGGATAGCATCCAGAGTCTCAAAGCTTAATCCAGCCCAGTTTTCCGGATATTTTCCGTGGATATTACCGATTCCTGCTGCAAGGAAATCAATACCAAGATCTGCGATCATCTTGCATTCCTTAGGATCTGCACATTCACCCATACCTACAACGCCGTCTTCTTCACCACCGATAGAACCAACCTCTGCCTCCAGAGACATTCCATGGTCTGCAACGATCTTAACCAGTTCTTTAGTTTTTTCTACGTTCTCTTCAATCGGATAATGAGAACCGTCAAACATGATGGAAGTAAATCCTGCTTCTACGCATTTCAGGCATCCTTCGTAGCTGCCGTGATCCAGATGAAGGGCAACAGGAACTGTGATATTCAGCTCTTCGATCATTCCTTTTACCATACCTACAACGGTCTTATATCCAGCCATGTATTTTCCTGCACCTTCGGAAACACCAAGGATAACCGGAGAATTATTTTCCTGTGCTGTCAGCAGAATAGCCTTTGTCCACTCAAGGTTGTTGATATTAAACTGTCCTACTGCATAATGACCTGCTTTCGCTTTTTTCAGCATTTCTGACGCGTTTACTAACATGATAAATTCCTCCTAATCTTTCACGGGAAAAAGCTTTTGGCTTTCCCTAAATACAACTTTAGTTTACCAGATTACAGCGGATTCGTCTACTATTTTGTTGATTTTTCACGAACCTGTCGCTCTGTGATATTTTTCCGTAAGCGTTTCCAGAAGAAGGTCTGAGGTTCTCTCTTCTGTCATAGAAGGGGTCTGCGAATCCAATCTTACGAGGTCTTCTTCTATTTCCTCCAAAAGCTCCTTATCTGCCCCCATCCGAGCCGCTGTATTTTTATATATCTCCCTGCTGCGTATGTTATATACAGCCAAAAGATACGTTTTCAGACGCTTCCTTTCATGTCCTGCTTCATATGCTTTTTCAAAATATTCCAATGCCTTTTCCATCTGAAAAAGATAACTGTATGCACATCCCAGATTATGACAGATGCTTTCCTCCAAGCCATCTCTGAAAGTATTCAGGTCATCTCTTTCCAACAGTTTCTGATACACCTGTATCGCATGCACATACATGCCGTTTTCCATCAGGGCATCTCCTTTTTGTTTTTCCCGTACGGGAACGGATTCCCGATCAAGTCTCTGGATTCTGCCATTCAAAATTTTCAGTTCTTCATATGTCAGATAATTAATTTCCTTAAACACAGGGTAAAGGATATCTTCTGCACTGCTGAATTTTCCAACAACTGTCCTCAGCTTAGCTGCAAGACGTCCAAGATTCAGTTCATTCTGGATCCAGTCGCAAAGATCCTTATTTATGATAGTTTCATCTATCAGATACAGATTGTGATACAGATAATAGCACAGTTCCTCCAGAGTATAGATATTCGTACTGATATTTTCGATAAAATACGGCGAATCTGCTTTTTTCGTCTGGCATAAAATATATCCGCTCAAAAGTCTTCCTCCCTTACCACTGTACAATCTCCTCCCAAACTTTTCCGCTTGACGGGAACATCTCACCAAACCCCAGGTCTTTTACCGTGATCTGACATTCTTTTCTTGAAATATACTGAAGTTTCAAAGATATACGTGTTGTTTTATTTGGACGTTTTGGAATCCCCGGAAGCAGCATACCCATTCGTTTTTTTTCGGTTTCTCCCATAGTTCCCACCACAAAGACCAGTTCTTCCGTATTGTCCAGGATCAGTTCGCAGGAAGCTTTGCATTCATACCAGTTTGTGCCGGCTTCAAGAAGAGGATAGTAAACCGGAGCTCCCATTACTCGCATTTCCATTCCTATATCTTTTACAACCAGGGAACTTCCCAGATACCGGTATCCTTTCAGTCTTCTGTGAATACATTTTTCTGCACCGGCTCCGCATGCACCTGCTGCAAAAAGGTTATTCCCATAAAATACTTTTCTCTTCTGATAACAAAGAAGTTTTACTGATTTCACCGCCCATTCCTGGTCAAATCCTTCGCCATTCATCTGAATGCTGGAATAAAGCTCTGTTCCCAGTGTTTCTTTTATAAATTTATAAAAATCTTCGTCCCTCTCTTCCGGCAGTTCTCTCAGAGATGCTTCTATAGGATTCACCAGCCTTACAAACACCGGTTTTGTTCCTGAACTCATTGCCAGTTTACGGAACAGCACCCTGTCTTTTTTAAAACTGTACCATCCCACGCTGCGGTTCCAGGTCTCTATCTTCTGAGTCAGAACATAATAGTAAAAGCTTTCTTCATAATCTAAAAGGCTGAATTTTTCCTCTTCGATTCCCAGAAATTCTGCTGCCTTCTGAAGGTTCTTCACCTGAATTGAATCCATAGTCTCCATAGTGACTGTAAGGTATTTTATATTTTTTTCTACCTCCGAAACACCCAGAAACTGCAGCATTCCCTTCAAAAAATACCCCAGAAGCTCCCAGGGCTCTTTCTGGTCTCCGGCAACCTGGATTTTTTCTTTGCTCATGGAAATGTGATAGAGATCTTCTACTAAAAATCCACCTTTCTCTCTGGCAAAATATTCTGCTTCCAGTCCAATACAGTAATCTCCCTGATCTGCCCGTCTGCACAGGCAGGTAGGTGTTTCATAAAGGCTGCTTCCCACTTTTACCGGAAGAGAACGGGATTCCTCCGCCTTCCGGTCATAATAACAGATCTGCGAATATTTTTTTCCAAGGTCAATTCCAATAATCAAATCCCGTGTCTCGTTCATTCTTCCTGTTCCTTTTCTATGGTAAACATTTCTTTTACATACTGCTCCTGGCAAAGATACTGTTTTACCCCGTCATTAACTTCTTTTGTCTTATCCAGGCGTCTTGCAGAAAGAATCCTGTTTAAAAGCTGATACTTGCTTCCCGGTGTTCCTTCTACTTTTTTCATAGTTACTGTACGTTCTGCCGTTTCTTTTACCTCTCCATTTCTTTCAATACGGAAATAATAATGCAGCGTTTCTCCATAAAATAATGTAAAAGTCTTAACAAAAATCCCCTGATAAATATTACGGACAGGCTCACTTTTATATTCCCGTGCTTTTCCCAGACCGGCATCCAGTGCATAATACAAGGTAACCTTTGCATCCGGATGCCCATGGCATTCTACAAATGTTTTGTCATCCAGCTGCCATGGACTGAGGAGTTCCGGCGGCAATCTTCGGAAAAATCCGAATTCCATATGATTTTTGGCACAGTCTTCCAAAAATGTTTGAATCATTTCCCGGTATTTTTCACTCAGTTCCTTTTCTTTCGACAGTTCCATAAAAAGAGCCAGCCTGCAGATTCTATTTAACGGCCACCTGTTTTCCCATGCATATTCCAGACGTTCCCGTATAAAACGTGTCATTGGATATTCCTTAACAAAGATTCCATAAGCTACCTGTGTCAGGTATGCACCTATGATTCGTTCTTTGCCGGACTGCTTTACATAGGATTCCAGAACAGCCTCTCCCTCTTTTCTGTAATCAGAAGAAAAGATCAAAAGTGAAAGAATCCGCTCCTCCAGATCATAGGTATCCATTTCAAAGCCTTTTGCACTTTTCCATATGGAGAGCAGCTCATCTATCGGTCCAAACCGATATAGCATCAGATAATGAAGGATTACTTCATCATACTTGCCCTGCCGGTAAACTTCCGAAGCAAGAGCCAGAAGTTCATCATCTTCTGTCATATCTGCCTTCAGTATCATGCGGCTGGTAAGTTTCAGCAAACACCCCAAATCCAATCCTTCATATCCGTATTCTTCCACAAGCGCCATTGCCTGGCGGAACATCCTGCGGCCGATCAGCACTTCCAATAGTTTTGGACGGTCAACTGCTATATATTTTCTATAATCCATTTTCTGAAGATAATGATCCAGCTCATCTCCCTGCACATTTTCCGCATAATAGTCAAGCAGCCGTTTTCTTATTTTATCTTTATATTGGTCTGAATAAGCCGGAGAATCTGTGATTTTACAAAAATATTCCAGATTCTCCTCATTCATTCCCGTTTTTTCACAGTGATGGAGCAGTACTCCCGGTTCCTCTGTCCCAAGTTTTAATACCTTTAAAACCGCAGCCTTGTCATCGTTAAGTTTTTTCAGGTTATAATGGATTGTAGAAGCATATCTGCGCTGCTTATCATCCTGAAAAAGAATCACGGCATCTTCCGTATAGATTCTTGGATATGCCACACCTTTTACACATGGATAAATTTCTTCTTTCTTCATCTGACTGTGACAAACAATGACCTGACGGATTTTTTTATCATCACAGTAAAGCCGGCAGGTAAACAAGTTTCGTGCAAGCAGCTCTGCATCTGCTGTATTTTGCGGATCAAACAAAAATTCCTGATAGAGAACCGCATAGTTTTCATCCATCTGTCCTTCCGCCAGCTTGCGTCGGGCAAATTTTTCCATTGTTTCCTTATAGCCTTCGTAGATCAGAGGCTCCTTTTCCTTATATGTGATCACGCTTGCATATACAAAAGCACGCCTGCTGTCCCCAAGTGTTTTATCATTATAATTAAAATACATTAAAAGTGGTTTTGGAAGCTCTCTTTGATAAGTGATATCCATTGTTTCCACATAATATTCATAAAGTCTGGTAAGCCTGAGACCCTGCTGTACTGCCAGGGAAAACCACCGAAAATACTCAGTTTTCCTTGGATTTCCCTTCATAATATATTTACAGATCGCCTCCAGCACATCTTCTGAAGGAAACTGTTCGTATCCTGCCTCCAGAGCATGATAAAGACTTCCTGAAAAGTTCTTTTCGTAACCGGAAAGATAAGCAAGACGCATAACCAGTTCTTCTGTGAGAAGTTTCCGTCTTCCTGCAAACCGAAATACCTGGATCCAGAAAGGACTAAGTCTGTGGAACAATGAAATATCTCTGCTGATCCACTGCCATGCCTCCATATATAAAAGCGGACTGGTACATCCTCTCTCAAACTGCTCCTCCATCATAAAAATGGCTTCGGACGGAAGCTTTTTATATCCGCCGTCCATCTGGATCAGAAGCCACAAAAGCTGAAAGCTATCTGCTTTCTGCATATGAAAATTCTGGATTCTCCATACTGCCTGCGTTTTATCTCTATACAGTCCTGTTACACTGCAAAGATACAGGTAAATACCCGCAAGCTCCAGCTCCTCCCTGGAAAACTCCTTATTCTCATATTTTTTCAGAATTTCAACAGCTTCTGTGTCTTTACCTTCCAGATGATCGATATATGCTTCATACATTTGATAATCCGGATAATCACATCCTGAGGCATGAAGCTGATTCAAAATAAAATGGCTGCTCCCGGTCCAGGTGTTAAAATCCATTCTGCCTTCCCGATATTCCAGATAATCTTTTATCAATGCAATTCTGTGGCGCTTTTCTTCTGCCCGTACATCTACTCTTACACGAGGTCCCCGGGAAGCCATTACCTCATACACAAGTTTCTGATAAGGACTGCTCACTATGATCTGCCCAACCTGGTTTCCCTCTTTAAGCCGGTCTGCATGAAGCACATATTCGATATGACAAGTACTTCCGATAAAATCCTCCTGGGTTACTACATGATGTTCTACCTCCAGGAAGTCACCTACTGATTCTATATCAAGCCTTAAATGTCCCCAGCCGCTCCTTTGGATATCAAAGGATTCTTGCATTGACTCTGTAAGCTCATAAAATTCATTTTTCACAGTTTTCAGTGAAATTGAAACAGGCTCCTTCTCCTTCAGTGCAATAAAAAATTCTTCCAGATGCTGGTATGTAACAGGCTGCTGTGAAAGTCCCATAAAAAGAGCTTTTTGTTTTTCTTCTGCTTGATCCATCATTGCAGAAAAACAACTGCCGGTAAAAAGGTGATATGCTTTTCGGAAATCTTTTTTGGCTGTCTTCCGAAAGTTCTCCATATCGTTTAATTCTCCTGCGGCACCCTGAAAACTCTCTTTTTCTGCTTTTATTTCAAACGGTATCTTATACTCTCCTATACTGGAGGTAATACACAGCCAGCCACTGCAGACATCACCTGGCAGCATACCGCTTCCATCTGCTCCATAGGGAATACATACAGTTGTCCCTGAAAATTTTCCGGCTCCAGGTACAAATCTTCGATGTGAGGAGGTTATGTAGCCCTGGATTTTTTCATCATCTTCCGTTCCCAGATAAAGCTCTCCTCTGACAGCATCTCCTGCCTTCAAAGAAATTTCCAGTCTCTCCTGAGAAAAAAGGAGCTCCGGTTCTTCGTATCTGAATTTTCCGCTGAGTATTTGTTCAATCTTTTTTTTCAATATGGTTCACCTTTTTGTCCTTTTATCTAGTGTTTCTATTTACAATATGGTGTTTAAAACTTCTTCCTTCATAGGAATAGAAGCTGTCGCACCCGGTCTTGACACTGCAATGGCTGAGGCTTTCGCTGCCAGCTTCAATCCTTCTTCCACCGGAAGCCCGTCTATCAGAGAAGAAATAAAATATCCCGTAAATGTATCTCCTGCTGCAGTAGTATCTACTGCTTTTACCTTGTAGATCCCCTGACGGTAAATTCCTGTGTGATCCTGAAAAACAGATCCGTCTCCGCCCAGAGTCAGTACTACCCGTGCATCAGGATAAATTTCTTTTATCCTGGAAAGGATTTTATCCGGTTCTTTTTCACCTGTAATCTGATATCCTTCAATCTCATTTACCAAAAACAGACTCACCTTTGAAAGGTCACATTTTTCCAGCCCTTTGTCATAAGGAGACGGATTCAGGATGATCGTCATTCCTTTTTCATATGCTCTGTCAATAACATAATCCAGTTCACTGATCTCATTCTGAAGCAGGATGAGATCCTCCTTTTCAAAATTCTCCAGTACCTGATCCACAAATTCTCTCGTGATACTTCTGTTGGCTCCTCCAAACAGAAGTATACAGTTTTGTCCATCCTTATCCACCTGGATCACTGTATGTCCGCTAGGTCCCTGTATCTTGCGGATAAACTCTGTATTTACACCATTATCCCGACATGTTTCCAGAAGAATATCGCCTTCTTCTCCAATCATTCCCGCATGATAGACCGGAATCCCCGCTTTTGCCAGAGCAATCGACTGATTCAGTCCCTTTCCTCCGCAGAATGTCTTTCTGTCTTTTGAGGCCTGCGTTTCCCCTGGGATCAAAATACTTTCTACCTGATACACATAATCCAGATTCAATGATCCAAAATTCAATACCTTCATATTGCAACCTCCTTTATACAGGTATCATTCTCTGCTCTATACGATTTTTATATCTTCAAGTATATATTTCATTCTAATTTCCGTCAAGAACCAGCTTCTTTTTGATGGAAAAGCACGAACTTCTTGTCCCGGACATAGACTATAATGAAATCCCCTTTGAGGTGAAGACTTGAAGACTTTCCTGAAACCTCTGACATCAGCCGAAGAAAAGTACTACCTTCAACGCTTCCAGGAGGGAGATTTGGAGGCAAAAAATATTCTGATCGAGCGGAATCTCCGTCTTGTGGCTCATGTGGTCAAAAAATATCAGGGTCCTGAGGAGGATCTGGACGATCTGATCTCTATTGGAACCATCGGACTGATCAAGGCAGTCTCCACCTTTGACCAGGCAAAATCTGCCAGACTTTCCACCTATGCCGCACGATGTATTGATAATGAGCTTCTTATGATGCTGCGCTCCAGAAAAAAGCATTCCCGGGAAGTTTCATTATATGAACCAATCGGCACTGACAAAGAAGGGAATGAAATCAGCCTCCTGGATATTATCGAAAGCCCGCCTGTAGATATTGTAGATGCCTATGCAGCCCGTCAAGATATCCGTTTTCTGCTTGCATCTCTGGATTCTGCTCTTACTCCCAGAGAATATCAGGTTATCTGTCTGCGTTATGGTCTCTACGGTATTCCTGAACAAACACAGAAGATCATTGCCCAAAAACTTCATATCAGCCGATCCTATGTATCCAGGATCGAAAAAAACGCGCTAAAAAAACTGCGTCAGCTTTTTCAGGAGCAGACATAAGGAAAAGGGATATCGCCTTCTCCCGACGGATCCGGCAGCATCCCTTTTTTCTTTTACATTTCTGCTCTTCTCAGCAGATCATATTTTTCTGCCTCTGCGCCCAGATCTACAGCAAGTTTCTGCTGAGGATGGGGCGCGCTCTCCACAGAAACTCCGTTTTCATCATAAATCCCTCTGACAACAGCAGTAAGATTCCGCCCGTCAGGTTTCATGATCTCGATAGTCTCCCCTACCGAAAATTTATTTCTCTGAGTAATATGGACCAAACCGTTTTCATCAATTTCTTCTGCATATCCCAGATAAGTATATTCCTTCACATATGTGTTATTATCGTAAATCTGCGTATTTTCATCCGGCTTTCCATAGAAAAATCCAGTTGTAAACTGACGGTAAGTACAATTAGATATCTGTTCCTTATACCATTCCATATTTGCATGGTATTTTTCCGGAGCTTCCATATAATCATCAATTGCTTTTCTATATGTTCTGGCAACAGTCGCTACATAAAGAGCAGTTTTCATACGCCCCTCGATCTTAAGACTGTCAATGCCGCAGGTAAGGATATCATCCATATGCTCGATCATACAAAGATCCTTGGAATTAAAAATATAGGTTCCCCTCTCATTTTCAAAAACAGGCATATACTCACCCGGTCTGGACTCCTCCACTATTGAGTATTTCCAGCGGCACGGATGTGTACATGCGCCTCTGTTGGCATCTCTTCCTACCAGATAATTGCTGAGAAGACAGCGTCCGGAATAAGAAATACACATAGCGCCATGGACAAAAGTTTCTATTTCCATATCCTCCGGAATATGCGCACGTATTTCTCTTATCTCATCCAGAGAAAGCTCTCTGGCTGTCACCACACGCTTTGCCCCCAGCTGATACCAGAAACGATAAGTTTCATAGTTTGTGTTATTTGCCTGAGTACTGATATGGCATTCTATCTCCGGACATATTTCCCTTGCATAGGTAAAAATTCCCGGATCTGCAATGATCAGCGCATCCGGCTTTAATTCCTTTAATTCCTGAAGATATTCACGTACTCCCGGAAGATCTTCATTATGTGCCAGGATATTGACTGTTACATAAACCTTTACTCCATGCTCATGAGCAAAATCAATTCCCTCTTTCATATCCTCATGTGAGAAATTTTTGGCTTTTGCACGAAGTCCAAAAGCTTCTCCTCCAATATATACTGCGTCTGCACCAAAGATTACTGCAATCTTCAAAACCTCCAGACTGCTGGCAGGTACCAGTAATTCTATTTTTCTCATATTTCCTCCTTGTCCATGGTCATCGGATCCAGTGGCATTTTTATACTGAGGGCTGCTCCATCTCCCAATGGAAGTATACTGGTCATAAGACGTTTATCATGTTTCAGTGTATAAAGATATTCTCTCATCCTTTTATAGATGGTTCTGTTTCTCCGCTCTACCAGATAATGCGATTCAATAAGCTCGCCTTCCTGAAGTACATTATCTGAAAGAAGAATTCCTTCCGGTGCCAGAAGCCTGATCACATCCTCCAGCCAATGGATATACTGCCCTTTAGCTGCATCCATAAAAATAAGATCATATTCCCCTTCCAGTTCTTTCAGGATCTTCCCGGCATCACCTTCCAGTAACGTGATCTGCCGGTTCCTTCCTGCTTTGAGAAAATTTTCTTTGGCAACAGGAATTCTTTTTTCATAATTTTCTATTGTAGTGATTTCAAGATCTGGCAGACCATACTCGCACATAAGAAGTGTGGAGAAGCCTATGGCTGTCCCCACCTCCAAAATACGCTTTGGCTTTTTTACAGCCAAAAGTACCTTTATAAAGCTCTGCATCTCTCTGCGGATAATAGGAACTCCTGAAGAAAGAGCATCTTTTTCCAGCTTTTCCAGAAACTCTGTATTTCCCGGATCAAGAGAATTGATATAAGTTCTCATCCTCTCCTCTACGATCACTGCTCTGTTACCTCCTGCTCTGCATCACCGGAAATGATCGCCATAAGTCTTGCAGGTTCATATGCTGTGCTGAGAAGATAAGTTCCCGGTTTCATTTTTCCTTTATAATTAGACAGTTTTTCCTGAACCCAAAACACCTTCGCATCCTCTATGAGTCCTTTGCTTTCTAAAGTTTTAGCAATATCATACACAGAATCATCTTCCTTAATGACTACCGTGATCTCCTGTCCTTCACCCGGACTCATTGGCTGCTGGTCAAAAATGTCATGTCCAAACTGATAGGACACTCTTCCGATCCAGATGATCAAAACAACAATGCAGACATACAGGGCGATCCTGAACGCACCGCCTGCAACAAACACGCCTGCCTTCCCTACACGGTCTCTTGTATCTCCCATGTAATCCTCCTTACTGGCCGCCAGCTTTACAGCGGCGGAATATCCATCTCAATACCTTCTGTCAATGTCCTGCATATCCTCTGCATCATCCTGCAGAGATCCAGTTCTGCATCCAAGTATGCATTTACCTGCGGAATACGGCGAAGCTCTTCGGATTCTCTGGAAAGCACTTCGGCAAGATGGAACATATTACTCCTGTCCTCCTCATTTTGAAGACGGAAATTATCAGCTCGAAACTGACGGACTCGTTCCGCCAGCTCCGGATTCTGGTTCAAGATTCCCTCCTGAAGCCTGTACTCTTTGTAAACACTGCTTTTTTTTACAGACTGGATCAGCATATGGATATTCCTGTTAATCCCGTCCATTATCAGGCCTCCATAATGATCGGTAATATCATCGGTCTTCTCTTGGTACGTTTCCAAAGATAATCACCCACTGCATCTTTTACTACAAGCTTGATCTTACCCCAATCTGTAATATTCCTGTCCATACATGATTCCAGGGCCTGTTCCACCACTTCCTTTGCATGAACCATCAGATCTTCGGATTCTCTTACATAAACAAATCCTCTGGATACAATATCCGGACCTGCCAGGACCACATTACTGTGACGTTCCAATGTCATTACAACAATCATGATTCCATCTTCTGCCAGATGCTGTCGGTCACGAAGGACAATGTTTCCTACATCGCCTACACCAAGCCCGTCTACCAGGATTCCGCCAGTCTGAACACTTCCTGTTACCTGCGCACTGTATTCATCCAGTTCAAGAACATTACCGGAAGCCAGAATAAAAATATTCTCTTTTGGAATTCCCAATTCCTCTGCAATATGCTTCTGAGCAGTCAGATGGCGATATTCTCCATGTACCGGAATTGCATATTTAGGACGTACCAGAGAATAGATCAGTTTGATTTCCTCCTGACATGCATGTCCAGAAACATGTGCGTCCTGGAAAATAACCTTTGCCCCTTTCATATACAGTTCATTGATAACTTTTGAAACTGCCTTTTCATTTCCCGGAATCGGATTGGAGCTGAAGATAATGGTGTCGTTTGGTTTAATGGTGATCTTTTTATGGATATTAGCTGCCATTCTGGACAATGCAGCCATGGATTCTCCCTGACTTCCAGTTGTGATAAGCACTACCTTTTCATCCGGATAATTTTTCACCTGATCGATCTCGATCAGTGTATTTTCCGGAATCCGAAGATATCCCAGCTCAGATGCTGTGGAGATTACATTGACCATACTGCGGCCTTCCACCGCAACCTTTCTGCCAAAGCGATATGCCGTATTGATGATCTGCTGCACACGGTCTACATTGGAAGCAAAGGTAGCAATGATAATTCTGCTGGAAGGATATTCATTAAACAGATTATCAAACACTCGTCCTACCGTACGTTCTGACATTGTAAAACCAGGTCTTTCTGCATTGGTACTGTCGCACATCAACGCAAGTACACCTTTTTTACCGATTTCTGCAAAACGCTGCAGATCGATCGCATCTCCAAATACTGGAGTATAATCAACTTTAAAGTCTCCTGTATGAACAACGATACCTGCCGGAGAATAAATTGCCAGGGCGGATGCATCCTGTATACTGTGGTTTGTCTTGATAAATTCAATTGAAAATTCTCCCAGATTGATCACCTGTCCATGCTTCACCTCTTTTAATTTGGTGGAGCGCACCAGATTATGCTCTTTCAATTTGTTGGTGATCAGTCCAAGGGTCAGCTTTGTGGAATAAATCGGCACATTTACTTCTTTTAATACGTAAGGCAGTGCCCCGATATGGTCCTCATGTCCATGAGTGATCACAAAACCTTTGACCTTGGAAATATTATCTTTAAGATATGTCACATCCGGGATAACAAGATCGATTCCAAGCATATCATCTTCCGGAAAAGACAGTCCGCAGTCTACTACTACTATACTATCTCCATATTCAAAAGCTGTAATATTCATTCCAATCTGTTCCAGACCGCCTAACGGAATCACTTTCAGACGTTCCCCTGTTCTGCGGCTTCGTCTTCCCTGTCTGGACGGATTTTTCACAGGATTTTTGGCAGAATTGTTTCTGACAGCATTTTTATTCATCGGCTTCTGCTGTTTATCCGTATATTTTCCACCTTGTCTTGTCT
>Elaine_p2__coassemble_373_pt1 | contig 48186 bp, 47 predicted proteins | sample Elaine_p2__metabat2_low_PE_007 | metagenome-assembled genome bin Elaine_p2 | reverse complement strand
AAAAACAGCGTTGATATTCTGAAAAACAGTTTTCTATTCAAAATTAGAATGTATATTAAAGGGCATAAAACTTGTATAAAAGTATTGAAAACGTTAAAATAAAAGAAACATTATTTTTAAAGGGAGAACCAAAATGAAAAAAGTAATAGCAACTTTATTAACCGGTGCTCTATTTGCATCTTCTGTATGTACAGTACCTACATTTGCAGCGGAATCTGATAAAACAATGACAATTGCAACAAATTTTTCTTACGATACCATTGATCCGCACGATGGAAACAGTTCCTGGTATAATGGTATTTATGGTCTGACAGAAAATTTATTTAAAATTGCAGACGATTTTTCTATTCAGCCTTGTCTTGCAGAAAAAGGAGAAATGGATGGAAATATCTGGACAATCACCTTAAAGGATAACCTTGTTTTTTCAAATGGAAATCCTGTGACACCGGAGATGGTTATCCGCAATCTTCAACGTGCAGCAGAAGTAAATCCAAAAGCATCATTCATGGAAAACTTCACCTACGAAACCGTTGATCAGAAAACCTTCAAGATCATATGTGATGCAGAATATCCTACACTTTTAAATACACTGTCAACTCCAGGATATGCCATTGCAGATCTGGATGCCACAACAGAATTTACCAGTGAACTTGTAGCTACCGGTCCCTTTGTAATTGAAAAGTTCGAGCCTGGTAATCTTGTATCTGTATCCAAAAATGAACAGTACTGGGATGGAGAAGTCCAGATGGATCAGGTGGACTTTTATTATATGCAGGATGATGATGCAAAACTGATGGCAATGCAAAATGGAGAGCTGGATGCTTATACAGGCGTTACTGCTGCTGCGAAAGAAATGTATGAAGCAGAGCCGGATACATATGATGTAGTCACACGGCCTGCAACACGTCTTCAGTTTTATCTTCTCAACAAAAACAATCTGAGCGATAATATCCGTAAAGCAATCAACCTGACTGTGGATGCCAAGGCAATGGAAGCGTATCTTGGTGGAACTGTTTCCGCAACCTCAGGACCATTTAATTCATCCTCTTCCTATGGAAAAGCAGAAGCACCGGAAGTAGATACGGAGCAGGCAAAAACTCTGATCGAAGAAGATGGATATACGTTAAATAAAGACGGATTTTATGAAAAAGACGGCAATGTACTTACCTTAAATATTTCATATTATGCAGCACGTTCTCTTGATGTGATCGCTACATTAATGCAGGAGCAGCTGAAAAATATCGGTATTCAGTCAGAGCTCGTCTGCGAAGAGGATCCGGATGCCACTTATATGAAAACCGGAAATTTTGACATTGCTTTATATTGCTGCATTGCAGATATGACCGGAGATCCACAGTATTTTATTGACGGGCTTGTAAATGGTGCGTATACGATCGGTGGATTTGATAACGAAGAATGTAAAACATTATATGAAGAATTATCCCATGAAACAGATCCTGCAAAGCGTGCAGAGCTGGCTAATCAGATTATTCAGCTTATCATAGATGACAATTCTTTTGGATTTATTTCTCTGTTTAATAAGATCACTGTTCTGAAAAAAGGTGTTTCCAATTATGCAGAAAATTCTCCATTTGATTTCTATGGTATATCAAAAGACACCATTAAAAAATAAATATTAAAAAATAGGATACTGTGATATAATCTTTATTCAGGGAATTAAAAACCCGAACTATATCTGATTATATCACAGTATTTTTATAGGAGTCTATTTATGAAAAATTATATTCTAAAAAGGATTCTTCAGCTGGTCCCGGTCCTGTTTGGTCTGACGATCCTCACGTTTCTTCTTCTCTATATTTCGCCTGGAGATCCAGCACAGAAAAAATTGGTTTCCATGGAACAGACGATCACAGAAGATATGCTTGAAGACATGCAAAAAGAAATGGGACTTGACCGTCCATTTATCCAACAGTATGCAGACTGGCTGACAGATGTCCTGCATGGTGATTTTGGTATATGCTATCGAGATGGACTTCCTGTTGCAGGAAAAATATTTAAAGCCCTGAAAAACACGGCTCTCCTTGCCTTGTCAAGTATTTTTGTTTCCATTTTGGTCTCGATCCCGCTTGGAATCTATAGTGCTGTCCATCAAAATCGTCTTACAGATTATTTTATACGTTTTATCAGTTTTTTCGGCAACAGCATCCCGAATTTTCTACTGGCCGTTTTGCTTATGTATTTTCTGTGCATTCAGACAAAACTGTTTCCGGTTCTTTCCAAAGGCGGCAGTTTTCGTGAAATGATCCTTCCCATGATGGCTCTGGCAATCCCAAACGCCTGCCGTTTTACACGACAGATACGTGCAGAAGTATTAGAGCAGTTAGGAAAAGAATATGTACATGGTATGCGCTCCAGAGGTGTAAATGAACGTTTTGTTCTGTATCGAAATGTTCTTCGAAGTGCAATGGTCTCTATTATCACCCTGATTGGCCTGTCTATAGGATCTATGATGGCCGGCAGTGTTGTAATTGAAACCATATTCGGATGGCCTGGTATGGGAAAGCTTGTTATGGATTCTATTACAGCCAGAGATTACCCGGTAGTACAAGGCTTTGTCCTGATATTCGGTACAATTTACGTCCTGATAAATCTGTTGACGGATATCAGTTACCGATATCTGGACCCGAGAGTAGAAAAGGAAATATGATATGAAAAATAAAGTTAAAAAAAGGTTTTTATTCTTCCTGTGTCTGGCAGCAGGATTGATGATTATCGCACTGCTTGCTCCTTATCTGGTGCCAAACGATCCCTATGAAACGAATCCTCTTGTTTTAAAAGCTCCTCCCTGTGCTAAATACCCGTTTGGTACCGACAAATTCGGCCGCTGCATTTTAAGTCGAGTGCTTATGGGGGCTCAAACCAGTATTTTTTGTGCCGTCCTGTTAGTACTGATCACCTTTCTGGTCGGAACGCTTCTTGGTGTCCTCTGCGGCTATTATGGAGGGATATTGGATGCATTGGTTATGCGTCTGGCCGATATCCTGATGTCACTTCCTGAGATGGTTCTGGCCATTGCTGTGGCAGGTGTGCTTGGAGGAAGTATCGTAAATGCTATGATCGCACTGGGGTTTGCAGGCTGGACCACTTATGCACGACTTGCCAAAAGCCAGGTCCTTATCCGGAAAAAGGAGTATTTTATCAGTGCTGCAAAAATGGGAGGCTGCTCAGATCTGCATATTATTAGTTTTCATATCCTGCCTAATATTATAGGACCTTTGATCGTAAATGCCACATCAAAAATAGGCACAACCATGATTGGTTTTGCGGGCCTTTCATTTCTTGGTTTAGGCGTTCAGGTTCCAATGGCAGAATGGGGAAGCATGATCAATGAAGCCCGTGCATACCTGCAGCTGACTCCCTGGGCAGTGCTCTTTCCTGGCGCAGCCATTGTACTTACTGTCTCTGTATTTAATCTTTTGGGAGATGCGGCCCGAGACTTACTTGATGTGGAGGGATGTCATGAGTGAAGTATTACTGGATGTAAAAAATTTAAAAGCCGGTTATGGAAAAAATATTGTTGTTGATGAGGTATCTTTTTCTGTAAAAAGGAATGAAATCTTTGGAATCGTAGGGGAAAGTGGAAGCGGAAAAAGCACCCTTTTAAAGGCTTTGATCAATCCAAAAGAATATGGGATCCAGCTTTATGGAGGAACTGCTTTTTTTCACGATCATGAGCTTCTGAGCCTTTCTCTTTCAGAAAGAAAAAAACTTTATGGGTTAAAAATAAGTATGGTATTCCAAAATTCTGCCGCATCCTTTCATCCCATCCGTTCTTATCGAAAACAATTTGAAGAAACCTTAAAAAGTCATGGTTTTTGGGAAGGCGATGCATCTATAGAAAAGATACTGGATATTTTTTCCAAGGTACATCTTCCTGAAGGAAAACGTATTTTAGACAGCTGCCCATATGAGCTGAGCGGCGGTATGAATCAAAGAGTAGGCATTGCCATGGCTGTTCTTATGAATCCGGAGCTTTTTCTCGCAGACGAGCCTACCAGTGCTTTGGATGTGACCGTCCAAAAACAGGTGGTAAATGAGCTTATGGAGCTTCATAAAAAAATGAAAAACAGTATGATACTTGTAACACATAACATGGGAGTTGCCGCCAGGATGTGCGACCGTATTGCAGTGATGTTCCAGGGGAAAATTGTAGAGTGTAAAAATACAGAGCTGCTCCTGTCGAATTCAGAACATCCCTATACGCAGAGGCTGCTTCGAGCAGTTCCAAAATTAAAAAGAGAATACTAATGGAGGAATTACCTGTGTCAGTATTAGAAGTCAGAAACATATCACATACTTACATAAAAAACAAACAGCAGATCCATGCATTAAAGTCTGTCAGCTTTTCCCTGGAAAAAGGAGAAATAATGGGAGTTGTTGGAGAGAGCGGCTGCGGCAAAAGTACACTTTTAAAGCAGATTTCTGGAATAGAAACACCTGACTCCGGTGATATTCTGATCCATGGCAGCGTTCCGGAAGGCAAAAATCTGAAGAGCAGACGAAAACGTTACAGTACCATGCAGATGATTTTTCAAAATCCACTGGAATCCTTTGATCCCAGAAGAAAAATCATTACATCCATGGAGGAAAATCTTCGGTTTCTGGCAGGGATTATAAGTAAAAAAGAACAGGAAGAAATTATTTATTCTTACATGGAAAAAGTAGATCTAAAAAAAGACCTGCTTTTAAGATATCCTCGAGAATTAAGCGGCGGACAATGTCAACGTGCAGCAATCGCCCGAGCAATTATGATCCAGCCGGAAATCCTTTTATGTGATGAGATCACAAGTGCTCTGGATGTGATCGTGCAGGATAAGATTATCCGGCAGTTAAAAGAACTTGTCAGGCAGCAGGAGATTTCCGTTATATTTGTCTCTCATGATATTGCTCTGGTAAGTAGTTTTTGTGACCGTATCATGGTTATGCTTAACGGAGAATGTGTGGAGCAGGGAAATACGAAAGACATTATGACTGCTCCTCAATCAGAATATACAAAAGTTTTGCTGGATTCTGTACTGGAACTGTAATAGGATCCCTTAAGTTCAAAAATGAATAAAACGGCAGTCTTGAAAGCTTTTTTTTATTGTGCTAAAATATAGACTCAGTGCCATACATGCTCTGCCAGAAAGGCTGGTGATGTTATGGTAAAAACTTTTAAAAAGAGGTTTTCACACTTGAATATAAATAAAAACACAAATGAAGAGAAGAACTATCGTAAAAACGTGGGCAAATCAATGACAGAAGTTTCTGAAAACTATACAGACGCAGGGTTTGCAGGCGATATCAGCGCATTATCACCTATGATGCAGGAATATGTGAAGAAAAAAGCTCAGTATAAGGACTGTATCCTTTTTTACCGCCTGGGTGATTTCTATGAGATGTTTTTTCAGGATGCTCTCACAGTAACAAAAGAGCTGGAACTGACACTGACCGGCAAGGACTGCGGACTGGAAGAAAGGGCCCCCATGTGCGGGGTCCCCTTTCATGCTGCCGAAACCTATATTAACCGTCTGATTGAAAAAGGCTATAAGGTTGCCATCTGCGAGCAGGTGGAAGACCCAAAAAAAGCCAAAGGGCTGGTAAAGCGTGAAGTCATCCGTGTGGTAACACCGGGTACTACTCTGGATGCGGCTTCTCTGGATGAATCCAGGAATAACTACCTGATGTCTGTTGTCGCTACAGAAGGCCGTTTTGGATGTGCTATTGCAGACATCACAACAGGAGACTGTTTTCTGACAGAGGTAGATAAACCACAGAAGCTTCTGGACGAGATCAATAAATTTGTTCCGGCAGAAATCATCTGCAACGACGCTTTTTTTATGAGCGGGGTAGACACAGATGATCTGAAAAACCGTCTGGGGATCTGCGTGTTTCCTCTGGATGCCTGGTATTTTGACGATAGCTTATGCAAGCGGACATTAATGGAACATTTCCATGTAAATGCCCTGGAAGGGCTGGGAATCCAGGATTATGACAGCGGTGTGATCGCCTCTGGAGCACTTTTCCTTTACCTGCAGGAAACACAGAAGTCTGCCCTTTCTCATATGGCAGGGATCCGTCCTTATGCAGCAGAAAAATTTATGCTGATCGACAGTTCCAGCCGCAGAAATCTGGAGCTTGTAGAGACACTTCGGGAAAAAAACAAAAGAGGATCGCTTCTCTGGGTTCTGGATAAAACAAAAACTGCCATGGGCGCCCGCACCCTTCGTTCTTATGTAGAGCAGCCTCTCATCGATGCAGAGAAGATCAACGAGCGTCTGGAAGCTCTGGAAGAACTGAACCAGAGTCCTATGCTCCGGGATGAGATCCGGGAATATCTGAATCCTGTCTATGACCTGGAGCGTCTGATCAGCCGTATCAGCTATCAGTCTGCAAATCCCAGAGACCTGATCGCTTTTTCGTCCTCTCTTGAAATGCTGCCTTATATCCGGCAGATCATAAAGGATTTCAAAAGTCCTCTTCTTACAAAAATCTGTGAGGATATGGATCCACTGGAGGATATTGCGCAGCTGATCAGAAGCGCCATTGTAGAAGAACCGCCTCTTGCCCAGAAAGACGGAGGAATCATTCGGGAAGGTTATAATTCTGACGTAGATAAATTCCGCCGTTCCCGTACAGATGGCAAAAAATGGCTGACAGAACTGGAAGCCAGAGAAAGAGAACGTACCGGAATCAAAAACCTGAAGATCAAATACAATCGTGTTTTTGGATATTCACTGGAAGTTACCAATTCCTCTAAAGATCTGGTTCCGGAAAATTATATTAGAAAACAGACTCTTACCAATGCAGAACGCTATATCACACAGGAATTAAAAGACCTGGAAGATATGATCCTCGGGGCAGAAGATAAGCTTTATGCTCTGGAATACGAGCTTTTCTGTGACGTACGAGACAAGGTTGGCGCAGAGGTTGTCCGCATTCAGAAAACCGCCAAGGCAGTTGCTGCGCTGGATGTGTTCGCCTCCCTTGCACTGGTTGCTCAGAGAAATAATTTTGTTCGTCCGAAGATCAACGAAAACGGTGTCCTGGATATTAAAAACGGCAGACATCCTGTGGTGGAGCAAATGATTGAAAATGATATGTTCATTGCCAATGATACATATCTGGATAATCAGAAAAAAAGAATTTCTATCATCACCGGACCTAATATGGCCGGTAAGTCTACTTATATGCGTCAGACAGCCCTGATTGTACTGATGGCTCAGATTGGAAGTTTTGTTCCGGCAGAAAAAGCAAACATCGGTATTGTAGACCGGATCTTTACCCGAGTGGGAGCTTCTGATGATCTGGCAAGCGGTCAGAGTACTTTTATGGTAGAGATGACTGAAGTTGCAAATATTCTGAGAAATGCCACATCCAGAAGTCTTTTGATCCTGGATGAGATTGGAAGAGGCACCAGTACTTTTGACGGTCTTGCTATTGCCTGGGCAGTGATCGAACATATCAGCGATACAAAGCTTTGTGGAGCAAAAACACTGTTTGCCACACATTATCATGAGCTTACTGAACTGGAAGGAAAAATTCCCGGTGTAAATAATTACTGTATCGCAGTAAAAGAAAAGGGAGACGATATTGTATTTCTCCGAAAAATCGTCAAAGGCGGGGCAGATAAAAGTTACGGCATCCAGGTGGCAAGGCTTGCCGGTGTACCGGATCCGGTGATCCGGCGTGCAAAAGAACTGGTAGAAGAGCTAAGTGATGCAGACATTACTGCTGCTGTAAAAGATCTGACCGCTCCAAAGAAAAAACAGAAGATCGTATACGATCAGGTAGATATGGCTCAGATGTCTCTTTTTGATACAGTTCAGGATAATGACATCGTGGAAGAGATTAAAAATCTGGACATGTCCCATCTGACTCCCATGGAGGCTATGAATATCCTTTATAACCTTCAGAATAAGATACAGAACCGCTGGTAAATTCTTTCAGGATCTTGATAAAAAAGAAACGGAGGTTTGGTTTGAGAAAAATCGCAGTTTTAGACCAGAATACCATAGATAAGATTGCAGCAGGCGAAGTAGTAGAACGTCCTTCCTCTGTCGTAAAGGAGCTTGTGGAAAATGCCATTGACGCAGGTGCTACGGCTGTAACCGTTGAGATCACAGACGGTGGAAAAAAGATGATCCGTATTACAGACAACGGTGCCGGCATTGAAGCCGGACAGATTCCTCTTGCCTTTCTCCGTCATGCTACCAGTAAGATAGAGAAGGTGGAGGATCTGGAGCAGATTGCTTCTCTGGGCTTTCGTGGGGAGGCACTTTCCAGTATTGCCGCCGTCTCCCAGGTAGAGCTGATCACAAAGACACCTTCTGCCGTCAGTGGTTCCCGCTATATTATCGAAGGCGGTGTGGAACATTCTCTGGAAGAGCTTGGAGCACCGGAAGGAACCACCTTTCTGGTAAGAAATCTTTTTTATAACACTCCTGCAAGAAGCAAATTCCTTAAATCGGATACCACGGAGGCTAATTATATTCACACTCTGATGGAACAGCTTGCCCTTTCCCATCCGGAAATATCTTTTAAATATATCCAGAACCGCCAGGTGAAGCTGCACAGTTCCGGAAATTATAACGTAAAAGATGTGATCTACAGCGTATATGGACGCGATATCACCAAGGCTCTTCTTGAAGCAGATTTTGAAAATGATTTTATGAAGATCACCGGATTTGTAGGAAAACCGGAGATTGCCCGGGGAAACCGAAGTTTCGAGAATTATTATATCAATGGAAGATATGTAAAAAATAATATCATTACAAAAGCCATTGAGAATGCCTACAAAGGCTTTCTTATGCAGCATAAATTCCCATTTGTCTCTCTTCAGATTGAAATGGAAGGAAATGATCTGGATGTTAATGTACACCCGGCAAAAAGAGAAGTCCGTTTTGCCAGAGAACAGGAGGTTTATGAAGCAGTATACGATACTGTGCGCCGGGCCCTGACAGCCAGAGAAATGATCCCAAAGGTGACCATTGAGAAACCTCAGCCGGAGAAAAAAGAAGCACCGGTAAAATCTGTGACCATTCCGGAGCCTTTTGAGAAAAAAAGGAGAGAGCAGATATATGAAAGTACTGTAAAAGAATCACCGGCTCCTTATGAAATACACAGGGAAAAACAGATTTTCTCTTCCTCTGAAGAAAATCTTTTTGAAGGAACTTTAAGACAGAAACAGCTGGAACCTCAGGAACCAGTACTGAAAACAGAAGAGCCGAAGAAAGAGGAACCGCTAACAGAAAAGCCACAAACAGAAGAAGCAAAAAAGGAAAGGTCAAAGTCTTACATAAAAAAACAGGAAGAACAGCAGCTGGAGCTTTTTGAGGAAAAGCTTCTGGCTCCGGAATCCAGGGAACGGATCCGCCTGATCGGTCAGGTTTTTGACACCTACTGGCTGGCACAGTTTGGTGACGCATTCTATATTATCGATCAGCATGCTGCCCATGAAAAAGTATATTATGAACGTTTTGTAAAAAAATTCCGTGAAAATACCGTGGATGCCCAATATCTGACTCCGCCGATGATCGTTACTCTGAATCTTCAGGAAGAAAGCCTTCTGAAAGCCAATGAAGACTATTTCCGGAAGTTTGGATTTGAGATAGAGCATTTTGGCGGAAAGGAATACTGCATCAGTGCCGTTCCTTCTAACCTTTATGGTCTCAGCGAAGAAGAGCTCTTTCTTGAAATGCTGGACCATCTGGCAGCAGAAGGAGATAAAGACGCTCTTGATATTTTTGCTTCCAGACTGGCAACCATGGCATGTAAAGCTGCTGTAAAGGGAAATCATGCCATGTCCCCGGCAGAAGCGGAAAAGCTTTTGGACGAGCTTCTGACTCTGGACAATCCCTATCATTGTCCTCATGGAAGACCGACTGTCATTTCCATGACAAAAACAGAACTGGAAAAGAAATTTAAAAGAATTGTTTAGGAGGCTATATGAAAAAGCCATTGATCGTACTGACCGGTCCCACTGCCGTTGGAAAAACAGATCTTTCCATAGCTTTGGCAAAAGCTGTGAACGGAGAGATCATTTCCGCAGATTCTATGCAGGTTTATCAGAAAATGGACATTGGTTCTGCAAAGATCCGTCCAGAGGAAATGCAGGGAGTGAAACATTATCTGGTAGATGTTCTGGATCCAAAGGAGGAGTTTCATATTGTAAAATTCCAGCAGATGGCAAAATCAGCCATGGAAGAAATCTATGCAAAGGGAAAGATTCCAATCCTTGCAGGCGGAACCGGCTTTTATATCCAGGCAGTTACAAAAGATATTGATTTTACTCAGGCCCGGCAGGAAGATTCATATCGTAAAGAGCTGGAAGCTCTTGCAGAAGAAAAAGGATCCGAATATCTCCATGAAATGCTGAAAAAAGTGGATCCCAGAAGTGCTGAAGACATCCATGCCCACAATGTAAAGCGTGTGATCCGTGCGCTGGAATTTTATCATCAGAACGGAACTCCTATTTCTGCCCATAACGCAGAACAGAAACAAAATGAAAGTCCATATGCCCTTGCATATTTTGTACTGAACATGCCAAGAGAGCTTCTGTATCAGCGGATCGACCGCCGTGTGGATCAGATGCTGGAGGAGGGGCTTCTTGAAGAGGTGAAAGGACTCCGGGAAGAAGGATGTCATCGGGGAATGGTTTCCATGCAGGGACTTGGCTATAAAGAGATCCTTGCATATCTGGATGGAGAGTATCCCCTGGAAGAAGCAGTCAGGATCCTGAAACGAGATACTCGTCATTTTGCAAAAAGACAGCTGACCTGGTTTCGCAGAGAACCGGAAGTCGTATGGGTGGACAAAGACAGCTTTAACTATGAAGAAGATCAGATACTGGGTTATATGCTGGATATCTGCAAAAATAAAGGACTGCTGTAATAAAACAGTGAAAAATAAAAACAGATGAGGTAGAAAATGAAAGAAATATATGAGCAGCTGGGAATCTCCCGGGAAGTCTATGAATTTGGTGCAGAGATCGAGACATCTCTGAAAGAACGTTTTGAAGAATTTGACAGAAAAGCAGAATATAACCAGATGAAAGTCCTGCTTGCCATGCAGAAAAATAAAGTAAGCTCCGAATGCTTTAACGGAAGCTCCGGTTATGGATATGATGATTTCGGACGTGATACACTGGAAAAGGTTTACGCAGACACTTTCCACACAGAGGCCTGTCTGGTACGTCCTCAAATCGCCTGCGGAACTCATGCCCTTGCCATTGCCCTTTTTGGAAATCTCCGTCCGGGAGACGAGCTTCTGGCACCTGCCGGAAAACCATATGATACACTGGAAGAAGTAATCGGCATCCGTCCGGCAAAAGGATCTCTTGCGGAATATGGTGTTACTTATCGTCAGGTGGATCTGAAAGAGGACGGAACCTTTGACTATGACAGGATCCGTGAAGCCATCAATGAAAAAACAAAGCTTGTGGAAATCCAGCGCTCCAAGGGATATCAGACAAGACCTTCTTTTTCCGTACAGCAGATCGGAGAGCTGATCGCATTTGTTAAAAGTATCAAGCCGGATGTAATCTGTATGGTAGATAACTGCTACGGAGAATTTGTAGATACCGTAGAGCCAAGTGATGTCGGGGCTGATATGATCGTTGGTTCTCTGATCAAAAATCCCGGCGGCGGACTGGCTCCTATCGGCGGATATATCGCAGGAACAAAAGAATGCGTAGAAAATGCAGCCACCCGTATGACCTGCCCGGGTCTTGGTATGGAAGTTGGAGCATCTCTTGGGGTAAACCGTTCTTTCTATCAGGGATTTTTCCTGGCGCCTATGGTTACAAAAGGGGCTGTAAAAGGAGCTGTATTTGCAGCAAATATTTATGAAAAACTTGGTTTCCCGGTAATTCCAAACGGTCAGGAACCAAGACAGGATATCATTCAGGCAGTAACCTTAAATTCTCCGGAACGTGTAGTTGCATTCTGCAAAGGAATCCAGGCAGCTGCCCCGGTAGATTCCTATGTAGATCCGGAGCCCTGGGATATGCCGGGCTATGACAGCGAAGTGATCATGGCTGCAGGGGCTTTTGTCCAGGGATCTTCCATCGAGCTTTCTGCCGATGGTCCTATGAAACCTCCATACGCGGTTTACTTCCAGGGAGGACTTACCTGGGAACATGCCAAACTTGGCATTCTTATGTCTGTTCAGAAGCTTCTGGATAAAAATCTGATCACACTGCCGTGATCCGGCTGTGCACATAAGAAATCAAAAATATCATTCATTTGTTTCAGGAGGCACTGCCATGCAAGAGCAACCGAAAAAAAAGAAAAAACATGCTCCGGATCCACTGCATTCCCTGATTGTTGTGGGAGGGGGAGCAGCAGGACTAATGGCTGCCATACAGGCGGCACAACAGGGTGCTTCAGTTACAATTCTGGAGCACAATGAAAAAACAGGACGCAAGATCTGTGTAACCGGAAACGGCCGCTGTAATCTTACAAACCTGAACCAGTATGAAGGAGCATACAGAGGAAAGAATCCGGAATTTGTCAATGAGATCTTCCGTCAGTTTTCAGTAACAGATACTCTGGATTTTTTTGAGAAAATCGGAATTCTTACCGTTGAGAAAAAAGGCTGGCTGTATCCAAGAAGCGGTCAGGCAAAATCTGTATCGGAACTTCTTGAAGCAAAAGCACGCAGCCTGAAAATAAAGATTAAGACCAGAGAACATGTAACAAAAGTTTTCCCAAAAGATAGATTATGGAATGTCCAGACAGAAGGCTGGACCTATCAGGGAGCAGCAGTGATCCTGGCAAACGGTTCAAAAGCCTCCGCTGTTTCCGGTTCAGACGGAAGCGGTTATGAGATTGCAACAGCACTGGGACATCAGATAATCCCGCCTCTTCCGGCCCTTCTGGGTCTGAAATGCCGTGACAGAGGATTTTCCTCCTGGTCCGGTGTCCGGACAGAAGGCAGGCTTACCCTTCTGATCGATGGGGTTCCCTCAAAAGAAGAGGCGGGCGAACTGCAGCTTACAGAATACGGAATATCCGGAATTCCTGTTTTTCAGCTGAGCCGATATGCTGTTCGGGCTCTCAGCGAAAAGAAAAAAACTGCACTCAGAATTAATTTTTTTCCAGAGTATACAGAAGAAGAGTTACGGACTCTGATCGAAAGCAGAAAGAAACTTTGCCCTTACCAGACAGAGGCAGAGCTTTTGACAGGGCTTCTTCCTGATAAGCTGATAAAGGTCCTGATGAAACAAAAAGATCCTCTGGGTTCTGCCTGCGGTTTTGAGCTGGAAGTAACCGGAAATACTGGTTTTGAACAGGCACAGGTCTGCTCCGGAGGCGTGAATACCAGTCAGGTGGATCCATTGACTCTGGAATCCAGACTTCATAAAGGACTTTTTTTTGCAGGAGAACTTCTTGATATAGACGGAGCATGCGGAGGATACAATCTTCAGTGGGCATGGTCCAGCGGTGCCGTAGCCGGAATCCACGGAGCAAAGGAGATCATATGATACGGATCAGTCAGTTAAAACTTCCCATTACACATACGGAGTCCGATCTGAAAAAAAAGATCGCAAAAACTCTTCGCTGCAGCGAAAAATCTTTTTCTTATGAGATTATCCGTCAGTCACTGGATGCCCGTCATAAAGAAGACAAAAAATTTGTCTATACAGTGGAAGTGGACACAGAGAATGAAAAAAAGATTCTCCAGAAAGTTCACAGTAATAACATTATGTCAACCACAAAAAAGAACTATGTTTTCCCTGAATCAGGAACCCTGCAGCTTTCTCACCGTCCTATAATTATTGGAAGCGGCCCTGCAGGAATCTTCTGTGCCTGGTACCTTGCCAGAGCCGGTTATCGTCCTCTGGTTCTGGAAAGAGGAGAAGAAGCAGAAAAACGCCGGGAGACTGTTGACCGGTTCTGGAAAAATGGAGTTCTGGATCCGGAATCCAATGTACAGTTCGGAGAAGGAGGAGCCGGAACTTTTTCAGACGGAAAGCTGAACACTCTGGTAAAAGACTCCTTCGGACGGAACAGAGAGGTTCTGAAACGTTTTGTGGAGGCAGGGGCAGATCCTGAAATCCTGTACCAGCATAAACCTCATCTGGGTACCGATGTACTGGTGGATATCGTACAGACCATGAGACACCAGATTGAAGAAATGGGAGGAAGCTTCCGTTTCCGCACCAAAGCTACAGATCTGAAAGTTGAAAACGGACATCTTACCGGAGTGGAGATTAATCATAAAGAAATCCTTCCTGCTGAAGTGTGTGTCCTTGCCATCGGGCACAGCGCCAGAGATACCTTCTTTATGCTGAAGGACAAAGGGCTTACAATGGAACCGAAGGCTTTTGCCGTAGGACTTCGTGTGGAACATCCTCAGTCCATGATCAATGAAGATCTCTATGGAGAAAAAGAAAACCCGATCCTTGGTGCAGCCAGCTATAAGGTAACACATACCTGCCAAAACGGAAGGGGAGTCTATTCTTTCTGTATGTGTCCGGGCGGATATGTAGTAAATGCCTCCTCAGAAGAAGGACATCTGGCAGTAAACGGAATGAGCTATCAGGCCCGGGACGGAGAAAATGCCAACAGTGCGGTGATAGTGACCGTAACCCCGGAGGATTTCCCTCAGGATGGTCCGTTAGGAGGCATTGTTTTCCAACGAGAGCTGGAGAAAAAAGCCTGGGAGATCGGACAGGGAAAGGTACCAGTCCAGCTGTTTGGAGATTTTTGTACTCATAAGCCAAGCTGTAATCTGGGAGAAGTCATTCCTTGTATCAGGGGAGAATACGTACTTTCTGATGTGCGTTCTATCCTTCCGGATGAGATTGGAGAATCTATTGAAGAAGGAATCCATGCCTTTGGTAAAAAACTTCCTGGATTTGACAGAGAGGACGCGGTTCTCAGCGGAATCGAAAGCAGGACCTCATCCCCTGTAAGACTGGTAAGAGACAGAGAAGGTCTGTCTAATATTTCCGGGATCTATCCATGCGGAGAAGGCGCCGGATATGCAGGAGGCATCACTTCGGCAGCCATGGACGGCATCAAAACAGCCGAATGGATCGCCTCCAAATATGTGATGAATTTGTAAAAAAACAAAGGAGAGAGTATACATCTCTCTCTTTTTATGTTAAAATAAAGTTTGATTCTTTACCCGTCTGCAAACAGAGTACAGCAGGTAAATAACATGAAATATACGATAAAAGATCTGCCCGAGTCAGAACGTCCTTATGAAAAATGCATCCGTGAGGGCGAAGAAGCCTTAAGTGACAGCGAGCTTCTTGCAGTGATCCTGCGATGTGGGACCAAAGGACGTAATTCTCTGACACTGGCAAATGACATACTTAAAAACTTACAGACTTCTTCTTATCCAGGACTGCTTGGGATCCTTCACAGTTCTCTTGCAGAACTGGAAAAGATCCATGGGATCGGCAAGGTAAAAGCTGTCCAGCTTAAATGTATCGGAGAACTGTCACGGCGAATTTCTATGACAGCCGCCAAACCAGCCATGAGCTTTCGTCATCCGGACTCCATCGCATCCTATTACATGGAAAAACTGCGGCATCAGGAGCAGGAACAGATGATCTGTATGATGCTGGATAATCAAAATCACCTTTTGACAGAACGGCTGATCTCAAAAGGTACTGTCAATGCCACTCTGGTAACTCCAAGAGAAATTTTTGTGGAAGCTCTCCGGTGTCATGCAGTAAATCTTATTCTTGTCCACAACCATCCGGGCGGAGATCCCACTCCCAGCACTGCCGATATCCAGATCACAGAACAGATCCGTCAGGCAGGTGATCTTCTTGGCATTTATCTTCTGGATCATATTATTATCGGCGATCATCGGTATATCAGCTTTAAAGAACAGGGAATGATAAAATAAAGGAACAAATATATGCTGTTAAAAAAAACATATGGGATTGATCTTGGCAGCAGCACCATCAAGGTTTATTCCTATTTGCGAAATAAAAGTTATCTTGAAAAAAATATGATCGCGTCAAAAGGGCGCAGGATCATCGCCGTGGGCAATGAAGCGTATGATATGTTTGAAAAGGCACCTGCCAACATCGCCGTAAATTCGCCGATGGCTTTTGGCATGATCGCCAATCTTGAACTCCAGGAAATTGCCCTTTACAGCATGATGAAAAAAATTGATAAATTTTTAGGAATCGGTTCAGAAATGTATTTTTCTGTTCCTCTTGATATGACTGCTGTAGAAAAACGTGCTTATTATCATGTAGTCAACGGACACTGGCTTCGTAATAATCATGTCTATATGGTAGAATCTCCTGTTGCAGATGCTCTTGCCATGGGGGTAACTCTGGAGGACAACCCTGGAAGTATGATTGTAAACATCGGCGCCCAGAGCACTCATTTTTCCATTATCACAGATGGAAAGATCATTATTTCTAGAAAGATCCCCATTGGAGGGCGACAGATGAATGAAGCAATCTGCAGTGAAATACGAAAACGTTATAATCTGCAGATCGGTACCAGAACAGGCAAGCGGCTGAAGCTGGCTATGGGACGTCTCAGCGACCAGAGAAAAGATGCCCGCAAAGTCGTAGGTATAGACAGTATCTCGGGGCTTCCCCGGGAAGAGATCATTTCCGGATATGTGGTCAATGCAGGAATCATGAACTGTGTAAACGAGATTGCGGCAGAAATGAAAACGTTCCTTGAAAGAACGCCGCCGCAGATTGCCTACCATATTTCCAGAGAAGGTATTTACCTTACCGGCGGAAGCACAAGACTTCCATACATAGAAAATTATCTGGCAAGCTATACCGGCTTTTCATTTAAACTTTCAGAGCTTTATGAAACATCAGCAGTCTGCGGGCTGGAAAAGATCATAAAAAACAAGGATCTTGAAAAATGGGCTCAGCCTGTCAAACAACGTAAACTATAATTTTCAGGAGTATGACATGAAAAATCTGAAAAAGAAATTTCGATTTCGTATTCATTTAAAAAGTAAACATCTTCTGGTGATCATGACCTTTTTCTGTGTCAGCGCCATAATAGCCACTCTTGCGTCAGGAGTAACTACGTCTCCGGTAAAAGAAATGGCCGGAATGATCGTAGTTCCTTTTGAAAAATCCATTGCAGCAATCGGCGCGTGGCTTATGGATATGAACCAGACTTTTCAGGAAAAAGAGGAGCTGATCGCTCAGAATAAAGAGCTTCAGACCACTATAGATTCTCTTACTGAGCAGAATAATATCCTAATCCAGGATCAGGCTGAGCTGGCAAGACTGGAAGAGCTTTACGAGCTGGATCAGGAATACTCCGACTATCCAAAGATCGCTGCAAGGATCATCGCCAAAGATCCGGGAAACTGGTATGATACTTTTATGATCAACCGTGGAAGCAAAGACGGTGTACGTGTAAACAACAATGTGATCGCAGGAAAAGGTCTGGTTGGTATCGTAACAGAAGTCGGATCCACCTGGGCAACTGTCCGTTCCATTATAGATGACAGCAGCAATGTCAGTGCTATGACAGTCAGCACAGATGACACCTGTGTGATCGAAGGGGATCTGGAACTGATTGATGAAGGAAAGCTGCGTTTCAGCCAGCTGTATGACAGAGAAGACAAGGTTTCTGTAGGAGAAAGAATCGTCACTTCAAATATCAGCGAAAAATATGTGGAAGGTCTGTTTATCGGATATGTCAGTGAAATTGAACTGGATACCAATAATCTGACAAAAACAGGCACTATCGTTACTCCTGTTGATTTCCAGCATCTGAAAGACGTTTTTGTTATTACTGTTAATAAGGAAGACGCGATCCAGGGAGGCGCAGAATCATGAAAAGCAAGATCGTTTTATTTTTTACGATCATCGTAAGTTTTCTTTTGCAGTCCACTCTTATCCATACCATTGCAATAGGCTCCATCACACCGAATCTTCTTTTGATCCTCTGCGTGTCAATGGGGCTGATGCGTGGGCGAAAAAGCGGTATGTGGACCGGCTTTTTCTGTGGTGCTCTGACAGATCTGTTTTTTGGGTCTGTGATGGGCTTTTATGCTATGGTCTACATGTTTGTCGGCTTTTTAAGCGGTTATACCTATCGTATCTACTATGATGATGATCTGAAGGTTCCCATGCTCCTGACGGCAGTTATGGATCTTTTTTATAATCTGGCTGTCTATGGACTGCAGTTCCTTCTAAGAGGCCGTCTTGGGCTTTTTACCTATCTGTATCGGATCATCATTCCTGAAATTGTTTATACCGTATTTCTTACCGTGATCGTTTACAGGATCTTTTATCACATCAATCACCGGTTTATGAATCCAGTAAGGAAAGAAAGTGAGTCTATTTGGGTACTAAAATAAAAAAACTGATCAAAAAAATACAACTGAAGAGAACCTCCGTCCTTATCATCGTATTTATTCTGATGTCTTTTATTCTGATCCGTCAGCTTTTTGACCTGCAGATCATCCAGGGAGAAAATTATATCAGTGAATTCGAAAGCAGAACTACCAAAAAAAGGATCCTGAAAAGCACCAGAGGAAATATCTATGGCAGAAACGGTGAGCTGATCGCTTCCAATGTGCTTTCCTATTCCCTGACCTTTGAAGATAATGGAAGCTATGAAACAACACGGGAGAGAAACCTGACTCTGAACGGAGTTGCTTATCGTGTCCTGCAGATCCTTGCAGAAAATGGAGATTCTCTTTTAAGAGATTTCCATATCATCATAGATGAAAACGGAGAATATGCCTTCGATGTGGGAGAAGGCTTTACATTAAGCCGTTTTAAGGCAGATATTTACGGGCATCCACTGATCGATGACCTGACTCCGGAGGAGGCTTCTGCAACAGCGGCCGAAATGATCGAATATCTCAGCGGAGGAGGTGTCAATGGATTTTCCATTGTCCTTTATGGAGAAAATGCCTATACTCCGGAAGAACTGGATAAATACGGGCTTCCTGCAGAGCTGACCAAACAGGAGGTGCTGGATATTGCCACCATGCGGTATAAACTGAATACCAACAGCTTCCAGCGTTATATGGCGGTTACGATCGCTACCAATGTCAGCGAAAGTACTGTTGCGGCAGTTATGGAAAATCAGAGTCAGCTCCAGGGCGTCGATGTACTGGAGGATTCCGTACGCCAGTATGTTGATGATGAAAGTATGGGCCCCGTTCTTGGCTATACCGGCCGGGCTTCTGCCGAAGAGCTGGAACAGCTGAAAGAACAGAACCCTGAATATTCCAACGATGCCATTGTAGGAAAGGCCGGGATAGAACAGTATATGGAACTTGATCTGCAGGGAACGGACGGAGAAGAGACTGTTATTGTAGATAACCTTGGAAAGGTACTGAGTATTGACGACAGTACTATCGTAGAACCCGAGGCAGGCAATGATGTATATCTGACTATTGATCCTGACTGGCAGAGCGCCATCTATCAGATTCTGAAACAGAGAGTTGCCGGCGTCCTTTTGACCCGTATTGAAAATACAAAGAAATTTGATTTTGAAGCTGTACAGGATGCCAGTCAGATTTCCGTACCAATCTATGATGTATACAATGCTCTTGTTGCCAACAGTGTCATTGACATTACCAGATTTAATGACGAAGAAGCTTCCGATACAGAAAAAAATTTATATGCCAAATTTCAACAGAAACAGCAGGAAATTTTTGATACAATATCTAACAGGCTGACCACCGATAATCCGCCTGCTTATAAGGACGAATCCGAGGAGGTGCAGGAATACCTGTCCTATATCTGCGATACTATACTCAGAGATACTCTGGGCGTAATCGACAAAGATGCCGTAGATACCTCTGATGCAACCTACCAGGCATGGGCAGCGGAAGAAAGCATCAGTCTCAGAGAATATCTGAATTACGCAGCCAGCCAGAACTGGATCGATATTTCTGTGATCTCGCCAGAGGGAGAATATCTGGATTCTGCCGAAATCTATCGGTCACTGACAGATTATGTAGTAGATTACCTGAAAACAGACCTTGGCTTTTCCAAACTTCTGTATAAGTATCTTCTTATGAACGACGAGATCTCCGGGCAGCAATTGTGTCTTGTACTGTATGAACAGGGCGTTTTATCCAAAGATGATGAAGCCTATGAAGGACTGGCTGACGGGTCTACTACAGCCTATGATTTTATGGTAAATAAAATTGCAAATCTGGAGATAGAGCCTGCCCAGCTGGCTTTGAAGCCATGTTCTGCATCTGCGGTTGTCACAGACGTAAAAACCGGAAAAGTAGTCGCATGTGTATCCTATCCTGGATATGATAACAACCGTCTCAGCAATAATATGGATACTGATTACTACACAAAGCTTTCTCTTGATATGTCCAGTCCCTTCTTCAACAAGGCGACACAGCAGACAACTGCACCTGGTTCCACACTGAAGCTGCTCTCTGCAGTAACCGGTATGATGGAAGATCTTGTTGATGATGACACCTATATTGAATGTACCGGTAAATTCGATCTGGTAACACCGCCGATCAACTGCTGGAATAAAAGCGGACACGGCGCTCTGGAGATCACAACTGCCATTGAACAGTCCTGCAACTATTATTTTAATATGATTGGTTTTGAAGCTGGAAAAGCAGCAAATAACAAGTTTTCCGAAAATCAAAGCCTTTCTAAGCTGCAGAAATATGCTTCAGAGTTCGGACTGGATCAAAAAACAGGAATCGAGATTTCAGAAGCATCGCCTCACGTATCGGACAGCAAGGCTGTTCCCTCTTATATCGGACAGGGAAACCATCTTTATACTACCAGTCAGCTTGCACGTTATGTGACTGCACTTGCCACCTCCGGAACCGTATATGATCTTTCTCTTCTTGATAAAGTGACAGATTCTCAGGGACAGACATTGAAAACCTTTGAGCCTGTTATATCCCAGGAGATGACAGACGTACCTTCCGGTGTATGGTCGGATATCCAGGAAGGTATGCGCCGGGTAGTACAGACACATGAACAGTTCAACGGACTTGGCGTTGCACTTTCCGGCAAAACAGGTACCGCAGAGATTGATTACCATCAGCCAAACCATGGTCTTTTTATCGGATACGCACCTTCCGATGCTCCTGAGTATGCGATTGCTGTACGTATTGCCAATGGATATTCCTCTGGTAATGCCTGCACCACAGCAAATGATATTATGAAATACATTTTCGACCTAGCAGAAGATGAGGAGATCCTTACCGGATATGCTTCTACAGATGTCAGCAACACCTCCAACGACTGATGCTTCGTTCCGGTGTATTATCATTTAAAGATACCAGAGAGAAGACCAGGATCATGGAACATATTTTTTAGGAGGAATCAGAAACATGGGTGAAGTCATTGTGATTACGTCCGGAAAGGGCGGCGTAGGAAAAACTACGACTGTTGCCAATATTGGAACAGGGCTTGCCATGATGGGCAAAAAAACAGTTGTTGTGGATACCGATATCGGTCTGCGCAATCTGGACGTAGTACTTGGACTGGAAAACAGGATTGTCTACAATCTTGTAGATGTTATAAATGGAAGCTGCCGGCTCAGGCAGGCTTTGATAAAAGACCGGCGCCATCAGGAACTTTATCTTCTTCCGTCTGCTCAGACAAAAGATAAATCAGCAGTATCACCAGAACAGATGATCAAGCTTACCGATGAACTGCGGGAAGATTTTGATTATGTTCTTCTGGACTGTCCGGCCGGAATCGAACAGGGATTTAAAAACGCCATTGCAGGAGCAGATAAGGCTCTTGTAGTAACAACTCCGGAAGTTTCTGCCATTCGTGATGCAGATCGGATCATTGGTCTTCTGGAGGCAAATGATCTCCGGGACATCCATCTGATCATCAATCGGTTAAGACCGGATATGATCGCCAGAGGAGAGATGATGTCTGTGGATGATGTAATTGAAATTCTTGCCGTAAATCTGATCGGAACGATTCCTGATGATGAACAGATCGTTATTTCTACCAATCAGGGAGAGCCTCTGTCCGGACGTAAATCACCTGCAGAGGAGGAGTACAGAAATATCTGTCAGCGTCTGACGGGGCAGGAAATCCCGTTTATGGATATCAGTCCTAAAAAAGGAATGTTCCGCAGATTGAGCAGGATATTTAAAAAATAACCGCATGGCGGAATGATATAGGAGGAGCTTTCTTTGAAGATCATTTTACAGAGAAAAGATCGTTCCGCAGACTATGCGAAAAGCCGGATGAAGCTTCTTCTGGTGTCGGAACGGATCAATTGCTCTCCACAGATGATGACAATGCTGAAAAACGATCTGATACATACCGTAAAAAAATATATAACCGTTGATGAAACACAGGTACATATCCACATTACCCAGAACCCTGCGGTTCTCCATGCGGATATCCCTGTCAGGTCTAAAAAGGAACAAAAGACAAAATGATTAAACAGTATAAGCTGCGTTTTTACAATTTCAGACTGCTTTTTCTTCTGCTTGCAGTCAGTTCTATCGGCGTCCTTCTGGTAGGAACCGCCAGAAAAGATCTTATGACAAAGCAGATCACAGGTGTGATCATGGGACTTATCATTATGGTAATAGTCTCTTTGATCGATTATTCCTGGATCAGCAACTTCCAGTGGATCATGTATGGAGGAAATATTGCACTGCTTCTTATCGTACGTCTTTTCGGTGATTCTGCCAACGGAGCGGCCAGATGGATCGACTTTGGTTTTATCCGTTTTCAGCCTACAGAGCTGGCAAAGATTATCATTATCCTGTTTTTTGCCAGATTTTTTATGGATCATGAAGAAGACCTGAATTCGCCTAAAACACTGGCAAAATCCGCTGTTCTTCTTGCAGTACCGCTCTTTCTTATTCTGGAACAGCCTGACCTGAAAAATACGATTATGATCACGGCAGTATTCTGTATTTTGATCTATATAGCCGGTCTCAGCTATCGGGTGATTGGAGGGGTTCTTCTGATTGCAGCTCCATTGATGATTATTTTCCTGATGATCGTTGTACAGCCGGAACAGAAGCTGATCAAAGACTATCAGAGAGATCGTATCATGGCATTTCTTTATCCGGAAAATGAAGAATACTCAGATGATACAGAACAGCAGAACAATTCTAAAATGGCGATCGCTTCCGGTGAACTGACTGGAAAAAAACTGTCCGGCGATCAGGTAACCTCTGTCAATGATGGAAATTTTGTGGCAGAAAACCAGACAGACTTTATTTTTGCGGTAGCAGGAGAAGAGTATGGTTTTCTAGGCTGTACCACTATCATTATTCTTTTGCTTTTTATAGCGTTGGAATGTATCCGGATGGGTTTAAGGGCAAAAGACCTTTCAGGAAAGATCATATGCTGCGGAATGGGAAGTATTGTTTCGCTGCAGAGCTTTTTGAATATCTGTGTTGCTACCGGTATGGGACCTAACACAGGAACACCGCTCCCTTTTGTAAGCTATGGACTGACTTCCCTTGTCAGCCTTTATATCGGAATGGGACTGGTGCTGAATGTAGGACTTCAAAGCAGTGCATATAACAAAGAGCTTCAGAAAACCATTGCAGATAAGAAAGAGGAATATCTATGAAAAATCAACAGCCGGCTGCAGCCCAAAGGCGTAATGCGGTCCGTATAAAAAGACAAAAGCAAAGACGCAGGAGAAAAATGATCCGCAGGCTTCTTACCGTTCTTCTTATTGCGGCAGCAATATCAGGAATTGTAGCCTTAGGATTTATTGCCAAAGACTTAATTTTTAAGGAACCGGTACAGGCGTACAATATTTCAAAAGAATTTACCGGAAGTCAGGTATCTGCATCAGAAGGAAAAGCAAAGCTTTTTGCATCTGATCTCTGCGTTGTAACAGAGGATAAGCTTTTGGATCAGGTCAGTCTGGAAGAAAATCAGACGGGACTTCTTTTTGATATCTCAGACAGGGATGTTATCTATTCCAAAGGAGCTTATACCAGAGTATACCCTGCAAGTATTACAAAGATCATGACAGCCCTTCTTGCTTTTAAATATGGAAACATGGATGATGTAGTTACGATCACCGAAGAAAACGTAACGCTTGAAGAGGGCTCTCAGGTAATCGGTTTTCTGGCAGGAGATAAGGTTACTATGGACGAGCTTGTTCATGGCCTTCTGGTATATTCCGGAAATGATGCTGCATCAGCTATTGCCACACATATCGGGCTTACAACAGAGAAATTTGTAGAAATGATGAACAGCTATGCAAGAGAGCTTGGATGTACAGGAACACATTTCACAAACCCTCATGGTCTCCAGGATGAGAATCATTATACCACACCATATGATATTTACCTGATGCTTAAGGAAGCTTTACAGTACCCGGAATTTACCGAGATCACACAGCTGGGTTCTTATACCATTTCTTATGAAAGAAGCTGGGGAGAAGAAGTCAGCACGGCACTTCTGGCTACTGACCATTATCTTACCGGTGAAGCAAATGCACCAAAAGGTATCACGATCCTTGGCGGAAAAACCGGCACGACCAGTGATGCCGGAAACTGTCTGGCTCTTCTTTCTCAAAATGCATACGGAGAACCTTATGTTTCCATTGTTATGGGCGCTTCTACCAAAGAACTTCTGTATCAGCAAATGAGTGCACTGTTGGAAAATGCAAATAAAGAATAATCATAAAAACCATTTTACAGATAATGTAGAATGGTTTTTTTAATCCCAAATAGTTTAGCTTTCAAAATATTTGAGTTGACAAATATTGACATTTGTATTATTATAAAATCCATTGACGTAGTTATCAAAACTACATAATAAATTATATAATACTAAATGGAGAAAGGCTATGAAAGTAAAAATTATTACAGATTCTGCTTCCAATATGATGACATTAGATGGCATACCGTTTACGTCTGTTCCTTTAAGGATTGTAACTGAAGAAAAAGAATACATTGACCATACCGGTCTGGATGTCCACCAGATGGTGCAGGAACTGCATTCCTATACCGGACGCTCACAGACTGCATGCCCTGGAATGGGTGACTGGCTTCAGGCATTTGAAGATTATGACATAATCTTTTGTGTAACTATCATAAGCAGGCTTTCCGGAAGTTATAATGCGGCAATGGCAGCAAAAATGGAATATGAAGAAGAAAATCCCGGAAAAAAGGTGTTTGTACTTGATTCCTATTCTGCCGGTCCGGAAATGAAACTTCTTCTGTATAAACTGAACGAGCTGGTACAAAGTGGAAAAGATTTTGATACAATCTGTAAAGAAATCCAGGAATACAAAAATCAGCATACTTCTCTTGTTTTTTCTCTTCAGTCTCTCCGTAATCTTGCAAATAATGGAAGAGTCAGCCCGGCCGCTGCAAAGATCTGTGGCATTGTAGGAATCCGCGTAGTAGGGGATGTAAACGAAGAAGGGCTTCATCCTACCGATAAATGCAGAGGTGAAAAGAAAGCGATTTCAGAACTTTTACGTAATATGAAACGTCTTGGTTATCATGGAAATAAAGTACTGATCGATCATTGTTATAATGAAAATGGAGCTGAACAGCTTAAAAATCTAATACGAAAAGAATACCCTCAGGCAGAGATCTCTATTGACAAAACCCGTGGACTTTGCAGTTTTTATGCGGAAAAGGGCGGGATTATGGTAGGATTTGAGCGATAAGAGCCTTCAAAACCCACAGCTTTTTTGGTGAAAATATACAAAACCATTGATTTTCCATCAGGTAACCTGTATTATATTTTACGGTCATAAAATATTTTTATCCAAAAGAATACGGAGGAAAAAAGATATGAACAATACCGTAAACGAAAACCTTCTCAGACTCTGGTATACCAGCCCTGCATCTGACTGGCAAACAGAAGCGCTGGCTGTTGGAAATGGCTACATGGGAGGACTGATCTTTGGCGGGATAACAACTGACCGTATCCATATCAATGAAAAAACTGTATGGAACGGAGGGCCATCCAAAGAAACAGATTATAAATATGGAAACACTAATCCCACAAATACTTCAAAAGATTTGGACATAATCAAAAAAGATCTGGATAACATCCGTAAGAAGCTGGATGATAAATCTGAGCATGTCTTTGGTTTTGACGGAAATTCTTACCAGGCCTGCGGCACAGATACAAAGGGAGAGGCTATGGACTGGCTGAACAGACTTATGGGAGATCTGACCGGTTATGATGAACCTCAGGATTTTGCAGATATTTTTATTTCCGGCAATATTACAGATGAATCAGAAGTCAGCAGCTATGTCCGTGATCTGGATCTTCGCACTGGTCTGGCATCTGTCAGTTATAACTGGAAAGGTGTCCATTATACCAGAGAATATTTCAACAGTTATCCTGACAATGTGCTGGCCGTACATCTCAGCGCCGATCAGAAAGGCTGTCTCTCTTTTTCAGTATGTCTGAAGGACTGCACCCATGGTACTTCTCTTTTGAATCACACCGAAGCAGATACCATCATTCTGAAAAACACGCTGAAAAGTAATGGAATGAAAACAGAAGCTCAGCTGAAGGTCATTCCTGAAGGCGGAGAAATGACTGCAGAAACAGATTCTATCCGTGTATCCCATGCGGATTCTGTTACCCTTATTTTTGCCTGCGGTACAGATTATAAGATGGAGCTTCCTGCTTTCCGTGGAGAGGATCCTCATGAAGCAATAAGCCAGCGTATCCAGCGGGCTGCTGCCAAGGGTTACTCTTCATTAAAATCTGATCATGTAAAAGATCACTCTGAACTTTTCTCCCGCATGGAGCTTGGATTTAATGAGGACATCCCACAAATCCCTACGGATGAACTTCTTCAGAAATACCGAAATATGATCGAGAACAACGGAGGGGAACTTCCAACGGAAAAAGAGCAGAGAGCCATTGAAGTTATCTGTTATCAGTTTGGACGGTATCTGACCATTGCAGGATCCAGAAAAGGCGCACTTCCTACGAATCTTCAGGGTGTATGGGGCGAAGAGCACTTTAAATGGGGCGGTGACTATCACTTTAATATTAATATACAGATGAATTACTGGCCTACTATGGCAAGTAATCTGGGTGAATGTCTGCTTCCTTATCAGGATTACCTGGATGTGCTCCGGGAGGCCGGACGTACAGCTGCTGCTTCCGCCTTTGGCATTAAAAGTGAAGATGGAGAAGAAAACGGATGGCTGGTAGGCTGCTTCAGTACGCCATATATGTTTGTAACAATGGGACAGAAAAACAATGCCGCCGGATGGAATCCGGTGGGCTCTGCATGGGCTCTTTTGAATTCCTATGAGTATTATCTGTATACAGGTGATCTTGAATTTTTGAAAAATCTTTATCCTTCTCTTCGTGAAGTTGCTAATTTCTGGGATAAAGCGCTTTACTGGAGTGAGTATCAGAAGAGATATGTTTCTGCACCTTCTTATTCACCGGAAAACGGCCCGATCGCCAATGGTGCTGCCTATGACCAGCAGTTTATCTGGCAACATTTTGAAAACACCATTCAGGCGGCAGAAATCCTTGGTGTGGATCAGGAGCTTATCCCTCAATGGAAAGAAAAGCAATCCAAACTGGATCCGGTACTTGTAGGTAAAGATGGTCAGGTGAAAGAGTGGTTTGAGGAAACCCACATTGGAAAGGCACAGGCAGGAGAGCTTGAAGAAACCGATATCCCTCAGTGGAGACAGAGTCTGGGAGCCGAATGCAATGGAGAACAGCCTCCTCATCGCCACCTTTCTCACCTGATGGCGTTATATCCATGCAATATGATCAGCAAAGATGCGCCGGAATTTATGGACGCAGCCATGGTCTCTCTTAAGGAAAGAGGACTGGATGCAACAGGATGGTCCAAAGCTCATAAACTCAACCTCTGGGCACGTACAGGTCATGCTGAAGAAGCTTTTCAGCTTGTCCGGTCTGCTGTAGGAGGCGGAAATTCCGGATTCCTGACCAACCTTTTCTCTTCCCACGGAGGCGGAGAAAACTATAAAGAATACCCGATCTTCCAGATTGACGGAAACTTTGGCTATACAGCCGGGGTAAATGAAATGCTGCTGCAGAGCCAGCTGGGCTACATTCAGTTCCTTCCGGCACTTCCAAAAGAATGGGAAAACGGTTATGTAAAAGGAATCGTTGCACGTGGCAATTTTGTCATTGATATGGAGTGGACCGGGGGTATGGCAGACTCCTTTACCATTACTTCACAGAATGGCGGAAGATTCATAGGAGAATATAAAGACCTGGCATCCTATAAAGTAACTGACTCTCTAGGAAATTCAATCCCTGTTGAGATCTGCAGCAATGACAAGATTTCTTTTGCCACCCAAAAAGGAGCGGTTTACAGGATGTTAAAAACTGACTGCTAAAGAGTACGAAAATTCTAAGAATATGTATAAACATATACAATTCTATAATGATAAGGTAGAGAGAATCTTTTTATTAATAATCAACAAATTTTTCAAAAATAGACTTGTATTTTTCCTACAAATGCACTATAATTGAAACATATTAATTAAGCATTTTGTTAGAAATTAATATTATATTGTGTCTAAGGAGGAAAACAGGATGGTTGAACTGATCGTAGGAAAGAAAGGCAAGGGCAAAACAAAAGTACTGTTAGACAAAGTGAACGGCGCAATTAAAGACGCAAATGGCAGCATTGTTTACTTAGACAAAAGCACGAAACACATGTATGAACTGAATAATAAGGTTCGTCTGATCGATGTTTCTGTATATCCTATTAAAAATGCGGATGAGTTTGTTGGATTTGTTTGTGGTATTATTTCTCAGGATCATGACCTTGAGCAGATTTATCTGGACAGCTTCCTGACTACAGCGAAACTGGAAGGATTAGATGCATCTGGTACACTTGAACAGCTGGAAGAGATCGGAGAGAAATTTGGCATTTCCTTTATCATCAGTATGTCTCTTGACAAAGAAGATGTTCCGGCAGAGTTCCAGGATAAGATCGGAACCGCATTATAATCCAGGTATAAAGCATACAACTACATAAAGAAAAAGCAGGGGACTTTGTAAAATTACAGAGTCCCTTTTTATGTAATACAAAAGCAGTACATTTATATATTGATACTATGCAGAATCTGTGATATTATTACAAAAAATTCGCAATGTAAATGATGTGACGGACATTTATAGGCAGACAAGAACAGGAGGAAATGCACATGTATCAGTTATGGGAAGCATTAAAAGCAGCGAAAAATTACAGATGGGTGGAATTATCTCATTCCATGAATAACGACAGTCCTTACTGGGCCGGTATTCCGGAAGGAACGGTAGAACTGGCAAAAATGTGCTTTGACTGGGGAAATCCTATGCTGGAGTGTCTGATCCAGACCTTTAAATTTCCGGGACAGTTTGGAACCCATATTGATTTTCCGGGACATTTTATAAAGGGCAGGGAGCTTTCAGAGAAATATGATGTACATGATCTGATCTTTCCCTTATGTGTTATCGATGTAACAGAAAAAGTAAAGGAAAATCCCAGATATGCCGTTACTGTAGAAGATATCCAAAATTACGAGCAGACCTATGGAGATATCCCGGATGGAGCTCTGGTCGCCCTCAGAACGGACTGGTACAAAAACTGGCCGGATATGGATGCATTATCCGGAACCGGAGAGGATGGAAGCGAAAACTTCCCCGGCTGGTCCATGGAAGCTCTGAAATACATATATGAGGTAAGAAATGCAGCTGCAAACGGTCATGAAACTCTGGATACAGATTCTTCAGCTGTTGCAGAAAAAGCAGGAGATCTGATCTGCGAAAGATATGTCCTGGACCAGGGCAAGCTTCAGGTAGAGCTTCTGAAAAATCTCGATCAGGTATCTCCGGCAGGTGCTGTTATAATCGTTTCCTATCCGCGGATTGAAGGAGCCACCGGGCTTCCGGCCAGAGTATGGGCAATTACAGAATAATAAAATATTTTATTGAAATACACGCATAATGGTAGTATAATTATGCCAGATAAATAATATGCAAAATAGGATTTCATGCGTCAAGTGTTCCGTGGATGGGGAGTTGCCACAGAAACGAAAAGCTCGTCTTACGATATGGATTCCGCACCCGTTGCAACATACAGATGACAAACATCTCGATTGTGAAGGGATATTAAAATTATTATTTATTCCAGATGCTCATTCACATCGGGATGTTTTTTGTGTACCTGAATTTATTTCTATGCATTTCTTTGCATTATAAATCCATACCAGAATACTCACATCCCGAAATATTTTTAAGGAGGTAACTGAGTATGATGGATCATGAAAAAATCAAACAGGGTGTTCGCCTGATGCTGGAAGGTATCGGTGAAGACATCAGCCGGGAAGGACTTCTGGAAACCCCGGATCGGATCGCACGTATGTGTGAACAGATCTACGGAGGGCTCTACGAGGATCCTGCCGCCCATCTGAACAAACAATTCCAGGCAATTAATAACAACATCGTCATTGAAAAAGACATTACCTTTTATTCGGTATGTGAACATCACCTTCTTCCTTTTTACGGAAAAGCCCATGTGGCTTATATTCCTGACAGCAAGGTTGCCGGCCTCAGCAAACTTGCCCGTACAGTAGAAGTTTTTGCCAGAAGACCTCAGATTCAGGAAAATATGACGGCCCAGATTGCAGATGCTCTGGAAAAATATCTGAATCCAAAGGGTGTTATGGTCATGATCGAGGCCGAGCATATGTGTATGACCATGCGCGGAGTGCAAAAACCAGGAAGCAAAACAGTAACCACCATTGTAAGAGGAGTTTTTGCAGAAGATCTTTCTTTACAGCAGACATTTCTGCAGATGGTGAAATAGGCCATGGAACGCATACAAAAAATCCAGGAACATCCTTTGTTCCAGGAGCTTATTAAAAAACTTCAGACAGCAGAGAAAGACCGACAATTTTGCCGCCATACTATGGAGCATTTTCTTGATGTAGCCAGACTGATGTATATTTACAGCCTGGAAGACGGCACTGCCATTGAGAAAGATATCATATATGCAGCAGCCCTTCTCCATGATCTCGGAAGATATGAGCAGCTGATCCACGGCACTCCCCATGATATTGCAGGCGCCAGAACGGCAGAATACATTATGAAAGACTGTGGTTTTCAGGAAGATGAAATTGAAGCAGTAAAAGCAGCAATACTTGGTCACCGTAATGCCGCAAGCCTGTCCAGCGATTTTCCTCTTACTGTGTATCTGTACCGGGCAGATAAAAAATCCCGTAACTGTTTTGCCTGCCCTTCAAAAAGGGAATGCAACTGGCCAAAGGAAAAAAAGAACCTGTGGATAGAATATTAAACAAAAAGGAGAACTTATATGAAGATCGGAAACAGAGATTTTGATATAAAAAACAAAACCTATATTATGGGAATCCTGAATGTAACACCGGATTCCTTTTCAGACGGAGGAAAATACAATCATCTGGATGCCGCGCTTTTTCATGCAGAAGAAATGCTACGAGATGGTGCTGATATCATTGACATCGGAGGAGAATCCACACGTCCGGGGCATACAGTGATCACTGATCAGGAAGAAATTTCACGCGTAGTACCTGTGATCGAAGCTGTAAAAAGCCGTTTTGACGTACCAGTTTCCATCGATACCTATAAAGGAGCAGTAGCAGAGGCAGCTTTAAAAGCAGGTGCAGATCTGGTCAATGACATCTGGGGATTTAAACACGATAAAAAAGTTGCAGACCTGACTGCACAGTACAAAGCCGCCTGCTGTCTGATGCATAACCGTCATAAAGCCGTCTATGATGATTTTCTAAGTGATCTGGTAAAAGATATGGAAGAATGCATAAAAATCGCAAGAGAAGCTGGTGTTTCTGATGACAGGATCATTCTGGATCCAGGTGTAGGCTTTGGAAAAACCTATGAGATGAATCTGGAAGCAATCCATCATGTGGACGTACTGCATCAGCTGGGATTTCCGATCCTTCTTGGTACGTCACGAAAGTCTGTGATCGGACTTACTCTGGATCTTCCTGCTGACCAGCGTGTAGAAGGAACCGTAGCTACCACAGTTATTGGAGTTATGAAGGGCTGCGCCTTTGTCCGGGTTCATGACATTAAAGAAAATAAACGGGCAATACAGATGACAGAAGCAATTTTAGGGAGATAGTAATGGATAAGATCACAATTGATAAACTGGAAATATTTGCCAATCATGGCGTTTACCCGGAAGAAAATGTTCTTGGTCAGAAATTCATAATTTCTGTTGTTCTCTATACCAGTACCAGAAAGGCCGGTGTTACAGATGAGCTTTCTTTCTCCGTCAATTATGGAGAAGTCAGTCATTTTATCCGGAAATATATGACAGAGCATACCTGGAAGCTGCTGGAATGTGCTGCAGAACACCTTGCCCAGGCAATTCTTCTGGAATATCCTCTGGTAAAAAAGCTGGATCTGGAAATCCAGAAGCCATGGGCACCAATAGCTCTTCCTTTAAATACCGTTTCTGTGAAGATCACCAGAGGCTGGCATACAGCATATATTGCCCTTGGTTCTAACATAGGTGACAAAAAAGCCTACCTGGATATGGCAGTAAAACATTTAAATGAAAGAAAAGACTGCCAGGTTAAAAAAGTTTCCGACTACCTGGTGACAGCGCCTTATGGAGTGACTGACCAGGATGATTTCCTTAACGGAGCTCTTGAGCTTCAGACTATTCTGGATCCGGAAGAGCTTCTTCAGGCTCTTCATCAGATAGAACAGGAAGCCAACCGTGTACGAACCATCCACTGGGGGCCACGGACACTGGATCTGGATATTCTTATGTATGATGACCTTGTCCTGGATACTCCGGAGCTTCATGTCCCTCATATTGAAATGCATTTGAGAGATTTTGTACTGATTCCCATGAATCAGATTGCTCCATGGAAGAGGCATCCACTGATCGGAAAAACCATAGAAGAAATGCTTCAGAATCTGAAAAACAAGGATAAATAAAATCCTGGGAGGACATCAGTCCTCCCTTAATCTTACAGCAGTTGCCGCCTGACGCCGTCTGGCATCGTCCAGGGCCGCATAATGCTTTTTAGTAGTATTTACATCCCTGTGCCCAAGAACGTCCGCCACAAGGTAAATATCGCCGGTTTCCTGATAAAGAGCCGTACCATAGGTACTGCGGAGCTTATGAGGGGTGATCTTTTTTGTTGTTGTAATTTCCCGGGCATATTTTTTGACCAGGTTTTCAATGGCCTGAACCCCGATACGTTTTTTTTGAGCAGAATAGAAGAGTGCATGTTCATGGCCGGAGAGAGGGGTAATGTTTTCTCTGACCTCCAGATAATTCCTCAGAGCTTTTTCTACCTCAGGACCAAAATAAACAACCATTTCATTTCCACCTTTTCGGGTAACCTTGATTCCGTTATTTTTAAAATCCACATCCTCAATATCAAGACCTACACATTCTGAAACACGGATTCCTGTACCAAGAAGCAATGTTACAATAGCAAGATCCCTTTCTTTATTCTTTTCCCAGAACACACGTTTTTGTCCGGTAAGTGTATCTCCGCAATGCTCAATATGGTCCAGAAGAAGAGCCACCTCGTCAGCATCCAGACGTATGATGCTTTTTTCGTGGATCTTAGGCACATCTACAAGCACCGCGGGATTGGTCTCGATCATTTCCCTTTTATAATAATAGGCATAAAAGCTTCGTAAAGCAGAGATTTTGCGTTTCAGGCCAAGTTCTCCATTGGTTTCCAGTTTATCAGCATTCCGGTTCTGATAAACCTTCAGATATTCCTGATATTCCTCAATATCCACAGCTTTGACCTGATCCAGAATCTGAACGGTAAGATCACTCATGGATTTTTCCTTCAGAGACGGATTGGTTTCCAGGAGAAACTGAAAAAAGATACGGATATCATAGGCATAAGAAATTCTTGTTTTTGTTGTAGTTGTTGCATCAATGGCACGAAAATAATCTCTGCAAAAAGGAGGCAGCGTTGCCAGAACCTGACGAAGCCGCAATGTATTTTCGATGTCTGTATGTTCATGATAAGTCTGTTTTTTTTCCATAATATAAAACTCCTTAAACAAATGGATTTTCGGATTTCTTCATGATTATACCACAGAAGTGGTTCTTTCGTCTACATCTATATGAAAAACTCGGGTTTGTCGTATAGATGTATTTCCATATAGATGGCAGGATTTTTACCTTTTTGTACTTCTTCTGCATCTTTTGCAGCTAGAATTACTGCTTATAAATAAAAATCCTGCCAGGTATAATTTATTGTTTTATTTTCCCGGACGCTTTACGTAATCCAGTGGATCTTTATGTGTACCTTTTACAATAATACCCAGATGTAAATGCGCTCCAAAGGATGTTCCCGTATTTCCTACATAACCGATCAATTGTCCTTTTTTTACTTTTGATCCCTGTTTTAATCCCGGAGCAAATTTTGACTGATGCATATATTCAGAAACAATCCCGTCTGCATGTGTGATCTGGATATGATTTCCTGCACCGCCGTTATTATGTTTGATCAAAGATATCGTTCCATCTGCCACTGCATAAATAGGCTCACCGGATTTTGCCGCAATATCGATTCCTTTATGATATGAGGAAGCTCCCGGTCCCGGCGGCTTTCTTGGTCCAAAATAGCTTGTAATGATGTTATTTTTGGAGCTGAGAGGCCATCGGAAATTCTTTTCCTGATAATTCGGGATCCATGCTCCGTCATTGCCTACATAATGTGTCCGGTCTATCCAGCAGTTTCTTTTCATGATGCCGGTAGATGGTGACAGATAATATTTTTTCTTATTGACTGTGACCCAGCCTGTCTGCCTCTCTCCTGCACTGTTCAGGAAATAATGGTTCCCTTTCAGATTCAGCCATCCTGTTGCCAAAAGACCATTGCTCTGAGCATAATATATTTTGCCCTTTATGGCAGCCCAGGCGTTTCGGTACATCTGACCGTTTCCATTAAAACAATACATATTTTTTACAAGGGTAACTTTGCAGGCATCATATCTGGCACCTGTATGAGTATTAAACAGATATCTGTGGCTGCCGATAGTCTGCCAGCCTGTAACCATTTTATGGTCTGAAGGACGGAAATACCGATAATAAGAACCAACCTTATAAAAGCCTTTTACCAGAGAATATCTGCTGCCTGCATAATATCTGGAGCCGTCAGAAGCTGTATAAAAGGCATTGCGGAGCTGTACTCCTGTTTTTCGGTCAAAAGCATACCAGTTTCTTCCGATTTTGACCAGACCTGCCTTCCGGTATCCGTTTTTGTCCATATAATACCGTTTCCCTTTATGGGTAACAATCTTATTGCGGATCATCAGACCATTGGAGTTAAAATAACGTATCTTTCCCTGGACAGTCTGAAATCCCGGCCGGATCACTCCGTCATGGAAAAAATAATACATATTTCCCGAAGCTGTGCGCAGCCAGCCTGTGTGCATACACCCGGTCTTTTTATTGAAAAAATATCGTTTGCCTTTTACTGTCTGCCAGCCTGTAAGCATCTTGCCTTTATTGCTGAAGCAATAGGTCCTGCCCTTAAGTTTCCGGATACCCGGCTTTGCAGCTCCTGTCCTGGAATCAAAATAATATCTGACTCCGGAAGGTGAAGTATACCAGCCCTTTACCTTTTTTCCTGCGGAATTGTAATAATAATAGGAGCCATTCTGATAAACAAACTTTTTGGGGACTGCTGCCTGAACAGGCTCTGGTGCGGCTGCCGTAAAACATCCCGCCAGAAAAACTGCTGCAAACAGCCAGAGGATCGCTGTGGATACAGTTATCTTCTTTTTCATTCTTTCATTCTCCTTCATCTTTGGAATAAATAAAAACAAGATTACAGAATATGTTCGTCAAGCAAAATTGTAAAAGGTCCATCATTGATGAGAGATACCTTCATATCTGCACCAAAGATGCCTTGCTCTACTACCGGAACAGATTTCTTCGCTTCCCGGATCATATATTCATAAAGCTCTTCTGCCATCTTTGGTTCCCCTGCTTCAATAAAGCTTGGACGATTGCCTTTTTTGCAGTTGGCATAAAGCGTAAACTGAGAAACCAAAAGAAGCTCTCCCGATACATCTTTTAAAGAAAGGTTTGTCTTACCGGCTTCATCTTCAAAAATCCGAAGCCCCAGGAGCTTTTTCAGGTATTTATCAGCAATTTCTTTATTGTCCTCTTTCCCTGCTCCGACAAAGACAAGAAGTCCCTTTCCGATCTTGCCGATTGTATCTCCATCTACGGTTACTTCCGCCTGCAGTACTCTTTGAATAAAAAGTCTCATATATTGTGTGCCTCCAGTTATTCTGAATTTTAGTATAGCATAATTTTACATATTTGTGTCTTTATTTTTAATATATTATGTAAAAATGTTAAAAACCAACAAAAAGATACCGGAAAAACAGTGCATACTGCCCTCCCGGTAAAAATATTTCTGTTTATGATCACTTTTTCTTTGAAGCATCAAAAATCTGAACCGCATCAATGATGATCTTAGCCGCATTTTCCAGCCCAAATTTGCCGCTGTCGATGCAGAGATTATAATCTTTGGCAGAACCCCATTTTTTATTTGTATAATAATTATAATAGCTTGCCCTGCTTTTGTCTGTCTTGTTTATGATATCTTTTGCTTCTCTGTCACTCTTTCCATACTTGGACGCGATTCTTCGGATTCTTGTATCCAGATCAGCATGAATAAAAATACTGAAGCAATCCGGCCAGTCAGACAATGCATAATCTGCACAGCGTCCTACCATAACACATGGTCCCTCTCCTGCCAGTTTCTTGATGGCATCAAACTGAGCAAGGAAAATCTTATGATTCATAGGCATATCGTTAAATCCCGCAGAAGAATATCCAAAGGAATAAGTATCCATAACCAGAGAATATAAAAAACTGTTGGTAGGTTTTTCATCATGATGCTCAAACAGTTCCTTACAGATACCGCTGTCATTTGCCGCATGCTCCAGCAGTTCCTTATCATAGCATTTAATGCCAAAATATTTGGCAACCTCCTGCCCGATCTGTCTTCCGCCGCTGCCGTATTCTCTTCCGATCGTAATGATTGAACTTGTAGTGTTACTCATAAGCTGCACACTCCCTTCTGCGAAAATAATAATCTTTTCATATATTATACATTATTCCAGAAAAAATGCAAACTATTTTCTTAATTTTTCTAACAGCTTCAAAAAATAGTCTGGCAAAGGAGCCTCAAATTCCATATATTCTCCGGTAACCGGATGGAGAAAACCAAGAATCATTGCATGGAGTGTCTGCCCCTGCAGATGAAAAGGATTTTTTGAAGACCCATATACCGTATCGCCAAGCAGAGGATGCCCGATACTTGTCATATGTACGCGGATCTGATGGGTACGGCCTGTTTCCAGACGGCATTCAATATAGGTATACTGCCCAAACCTTTCCAGGACCTTATAATGGGTCACCGCAGGTTTTCCGTTTTTATGATTGATTGCCATTTTTTTGCGATCAGTGGGATGACGTCCGATGGGTCCCTCTATGGTTCCTTCATCCTCTTTCAGATTCCCCTGGACAACTGCACGGTATCTTCGTTTGATAGAATGTTCTTTTAGCTGTTCTGCCAGATCCCTGTGTACAGAATCCTCTTTGCAGATCACAAGAGCTCCTGTAGTATCCTTATCGATCCGATGGACAATACCCGGGCGCAGAACACCGTTGATACCTGACAGGTTATCTCCGCAATGGGCCATAACTGCATTGACCAGTGTTCCTTCTGTGTGGCCTGCTGCCGGATGGACTACCATTCCTTTCGGCTTATTAACCACCAGAAGATAATCATCCTCGTAGAGAATATCCAGAGGGATATTTTCCGGCAGTATATCCGGTACTTCCATATCCGGTACTTCCACCTGTATCTGAACACCAGGCTGTATCTTGTAGTTTGCCTTTACCGGTTTGTCGTCAGCAGTTACCTTTTGCTCCTTCAGAAGCTTCTGAAGATAAGATCTGGAAAATTCAGGGCACTGTTCCGCAAGATACCGGTCAATACGGAGCGGAGCTGCTTCCTGGTCTATAGTAAATGTAAGTAAATTCATGAGTTCTTCCTTTTCTTCATGGTGATAAAAGCAAAATCTTCATCCTGATAATAAAATCCTGCCAGGATAACAAAAGCTATTCCCCCGCATACTACAAAAATATCTGCAGTATTAAATACAGGAAAATCAATCAATGAAATATAAATAAAATCAATTACATAACCGTAGAGCAGACGGTCAATAAAATTCCCTAAAGCTCCTGCCCACAGAACAGCTCCGGTAATTATCAGCGGCAGATAATATCTGTTTTTTGGAATCCTTCTGTACGCATATATAAGAAAAACAAAAAACACCATGCAAAGCAGGAGAAAAATCACCTGTTTTCCCTGGAACATACCAAAAGCCATTCCACGATTCTCCAGGTAAGTAAGCTCCAGCACTCCCGGAATCAGCGAAATGCTTTCAGATCCTTTTAAAGCCGTCTCAGCCAGATGTTTTGTCCATTGGTCAAGAATAGTGAGGACAAGGATTCCCAATGCCCACAAGATCCCACAGAAGGGCTCTGGGAAGGTACTGGTATTTCTGTCTTTCTGTTCAAGCCTCATAAAAGAACTGCCCGGATCCCGTCAAGAAGCTCCTCATCCGATACACTTTTGTCTGTAAAACTGTGTCCGATGCCTTTCATAAGGATAAATTTGATCTTTCCACTTTCCATCTTCTTGTCATTTTTTGTGGCAGCCAGCACCTGTTGTGGATCCAGCCCCTTTGCTGCCACAGGGAGATCAAACATCCGGCAGCCGTTGAGAACCTCCTGATATTCCTCTTCTGTGAGAAGACCACGTTTTTTTGAGATCTGTGCCGCAGCTGCTGTTCCTATTGCAACACACTGACCATGCAGAAGCTGGAAATCCATCAGCTTTTCTACTGCATGGCCAATGGTGTGTCCAAGATTCAGAAGCGCCCGTTCACCCTGCTCTTTCGGATCTCGCTCAACAACTCCCGCCTTGATCTCACAGCACCTGCGGATCACTGCTGCAAGTGTCTCATTATCCAAAGCATGGATTCTGTCATGATCTCTGCATACAGAACGGAAAAATTCCCCGTCGCAGATCAGTCCGGTCTTCAGAACCTCTCCCATACCACAGGCAAACTCTTTTTCCGGAAGGGTTTTCAGGGTCTCCATGTTCATATATACCAGTCTTGGCTGATGAAAAGCACCTACCATATTTTTGTACTGCTGGAGGTCTACGCCGGTTTTACCGCCGACACTGCTGTCTACCTGCGCAAGCAAAGTTGTGGGAATCTGTATAAAATCAATCCCTCTTAAATAGGTAGCCGCAGCAAAACCCGTAAGATCCCCGGTCACACCGCCTCCAAGAGCGGCCAGAACCCCTTTTCTGTCTATTTTATTTTCAATAAGGAAACGATAGAGTGACTGGACCGTGTCAAGATTTTTGTTTACTTCTCCTGCTTCAAATTCAAAGATCAGGACTTTTTCAGAAGCTTTCTCCAAAAAAGCTTTTGCCTTCTCGGTATACAGCGGAGAAACGTTGCTGTCTGTAACAATGCAGACAGTCCTGCTGTCCAGGCCTTCGGCTTTCAGTGCATCTGCCAATCCGTCAAAACTGTTTTCGAAGTAAATAGGGTAAGAAAAGTCTCCTTCTCTTTTTACCTTTAAAATATTTTTTTTCACCATTAATCATCCTCCCCTTCTATGAAATCAGACATATTTCAAAAGGCTCACACCAGTTCTGCCTTTTTTCGTCTTTCCTGAGACCTTCTCAAACAAAAAACGTCCTTTTCCACGGACTGAGATAATGTCTCCTTCTTTTGGTTCATATCCGTTAGAGGTAATCAGCTTTCCATTGACAAAAACCTGCCCGCCCTCTATAAACTGAACCATACTGCTTCTGGAAGACTGAAAAGCAATCGATATCAGAGCATCCAGCCGTACAGAGGAACATGTTCCGGAAACAGGCGCAAACCTGGGTTCAGGAAACTCCTCCGGATTCCATACTCTGGAAACAAGAACCGTTGTATGTTTCACGCGACAAAGGTTTTCCTCAATAAAATCTGCAATCTTTTCCTGGCAGAACACCCACGCCGCATGCTCCTGTACAAGGATATCTCCGATCACAGATCTTTCTACCCCCAGTCCCAGGATTGTTCCAAGGTAATCTCGATGGCTGAGTGCTTCAGAGAATTTAACTGCCTTTGGTTCAATCTTCAGACAGCATATGGGGTATTCCCATGAAAAAGCAAGAGCATCAGGATGAAATGCAATCATCTGACGCTCTGCCTGGTCATAGCCTCCGAAGCTTTCCATGACTATTCCTGGTAAGTGTGCAGCCTGACTTTTTACCAGATTCTGTTCGTTTAAATTAAGAAAATCCGAAAAGGTGACAATATCTCTCTGATAAGAGAGATTTGCCAGTTCCCGGATTCTCTTAATGAAAAAATCATCTTTTTCCATAATATATCAATATCCTGCTCTTACAGACGGAGCAGATCCTCCAAGGATATTCTGCAGGTCACCTGTAATGTCCACATTAGCCGGTCCCAGAACAAAAATGTAGCTGGATACCTTCTGAAGGCTTCCGCCCAGAGAATAACATGCACCTGAAGTAAAATCAATGATCCTCTGTGCAAGTTCAACATCGATTCCCTCAAGATTCAGGATCACCGTAGAATTATCTACCAGAGTATCCGCGATCTCACGGGTATCTTCCATAGAAGAAGGTTTGATCACACAGACCTCCATGTTTACAGAATTCGGACTTCTTCTGCTGCTTCTCATTGGAGTGATCTTAGAAGAGCTTTTTACCGGCCGGTCCTGTTTCACCGCAGCAGTTCTGACTGCCGGCTCCGGCTTTGATGTGAATTTCTTCACTTCCTCAGCCAGTTCTTCCTCCATATCATCATAGTCGTCATAATCTGCTGACTCTTTCTTCTTTCCGAATTTCTGGAAGAATTTCTTTACCGGTTTTTCATCCTGGTCATCATCATCCAGAAAATCCTCATCAGATTCATCCATGATGTCGTCATCCAGGAATTCTTCCTCATCATAGTCATCGTTCAGTTTTACAGCATCCAACAGCTTATCTAAAACACTCATTTTAATCTCCAATCTTATTCATTCTCATCGTTATCGCACATAGTTTCTTTCACCAAAGATACCTGTACCAACACGAACCATAGTTGCGCCCTCCTGGACTGCCACCTGATAATCCCCGGTCATGCCCATGCTCAAAACGCTCATACTAACATTATTAATGTTTTTTGCCTCAATGTCAACACTTAATTTTTTTAATTGTCGGAAAAACATCCGGTTTTCTTCTGCATTTTCAACGAAGGGAGCAATGGTCATAAGACCGCATACCTTAATATGAGGAAATTCTGCGATTCTTTCAATAAGCGGGAGAACCTCGTCCATTTTCAGACCAAATTTACTCTCTTCTTCCGCCACATTGACTTCCAAAAGAATCGGAACCTGTACCTCATGTTTGGCAGCCTCCTGTTCAATGGTCTGTGCAAGACGAAAAGAATCTACCGAATGTATCATAGCTGCTTTATCTACAATATATTTCACTTTGTTTCTCTGCAGATGTCCGATCATATGCCAGCGGATATCTGCAGGAAGCTGCGGATATTTATCCATGATCTCCTGTACTTTGTTTTCACCGAAATCTCTGGCACCGGCATCGTAAGCCTCCTGAAGAAGCTCTGTCGGCTTGGTCTTGCTTACAGCGATCAGGGTAACCTCCCCGGGATCACGGCCTGCCGCCAGACATGCATCCCGGATATTTTTTTTAACCTGTTCCAGATTTTCTGTTATCATAAAATTCAGCCTCCAGACTAATATAAGATTTCCTGTTCACTGACCTTATCGGCATTACGGACAATATGATCATAACGGGAAAGACCGTAGACAGTATTTTTTGAGACAATTGCATATTCTTCATTCTGATCCAAAAGTTCAATATGACGAAAAACAGCATATCCCTGGTTGGTGCAGTATACCCCTTCCAATACGCCGATATCTTTAATGACGAATCGGCTCTGATCTTCAGGACAGACCGCCACATCTCCCTCCTGGAATCCCTTTTTATCAACAAAATACAGGTATTGTGTGGGCACAGAAACCACTTCTGCTGCTTCAGCTCCCTCATCACTGTTTTTAGCGGCCATCTTTTCCTGTGCTTCCTTCTGTGCCGCTTTCATAGCCTCTTCATCTTCCGTCCTGGCGTAGATATCTACAGGCACAAAGGATGACGTAGAATTTCCGTTTTTGTCAGATCCTTCTATCATAAGACCTGTCTTCTGGGTTTTCGGATCTGTTGTCAGATATTTATCCGGTATTTTGTATGCTTCCTTGGTAACAATCGAAGATAACGGGATTTTAAGACCTGTAACCGTATTTGTCACAAGCTCGATCTCCAGAAACCGGTCTGCGGCATATCGGATGAGCCCTTTGTTAAAATCGATTTTTCCATATTTCTGACCCTCAATTTCCACAATAGAAAAATCACCGCTCTGGGTCATATCATCCTTCAGAAATTTCACTCTTACTGCAGTACGGTCTGCAAGCTTTGCCTCCTGCTTACTGCTGAGAGGGATCAAAAGGCTCCATCTTTCATCTGTGATCAGTGTATATACCGGATCACCGGTCTGAATCGAACCATCATTTTTCAGGTCTGTTTCATGATAAGCGTTCTGATCAAAATCTGCAGCAGTAAGAGTAGACACTGTTTTGTCTTCGTATCCGTCCATGGAATAAAGAACGATTCCGTCTCTGTCTGTTTTTGTGATCTTCTGTCCGCCTAAGGTCGTAACACCTGACTGGGAAGAGCCTGCGTACTGCAGGATGTTTCCTTCCAGGTTATATTTAAAGCTGTATGTATTATTAAATTTACTGGAATTAAAGCTTTTTGAAAAACTCATCATGTCGTTCCGGATATTTAAGATTTCTTCAGCCGTAAGTTCTGCTTCATTATCCGAAGGCATGGTGCTTCCTATACCATAAATAACGCCATTGGCATTGATTTTGTTTCCCTCTTTGGCATAATAGGTAATATATCCGTCTGTATCTGCTTTATAAACGGATTCTTCCCGTACCGCCAGGCCGGTATAAGTTTCATTGCGGGAAAGAGGTCCTGAAATAACCTGATAGGATTCCACCTTATCAGAGGTCAGATAAAGGATCGCGCTGAAAATCATATACAGCAGCAGCACTCCAAAAAGCATTGTTCCTATATTCAGTCCAAATATACTTTTTATTCTCGACAGAAGCCCGGGGCTTCTGGGAGATCTGTTTTTATCAGGCAAAAAAATGCCTCCTTTTAAAAAACTTTTTCAGATATACCAGGTTATTGTAACATTTTCCACCGGGTATGACAAGGAAAACAAGGATTTTTTTGCATCCTGCGAACGTATTTTCCGAATATCTGTTTGCCATTTTACATAATGTATGTTATAATTAACAAAAATGGACCATACGGAATATTTGGAGGTATACAATATGGCATACGGCAGGATCAGTAAAAAACAACAGGAAATACTTGACTATATAAAAAATGAGATTCTGAACAGAGGATTCCCTCCTGCAGTTCGCGAGATCTGTGAGGCAGTTCATCTGAAATCTACATCTTCTGTCCATTCCCATCTGGAAGCCCTGGAAAAAAACGGCTATATACGCAGAGATGCTACCAAGCCCAGGGCAATTGAGATTCTTGACGACCAGTTTAATCTTGTGCGCCGGGAAGTTGTCAATGTTCCGCTGGTGGGAACCGTTGCAGCAGGACAGCCGATCCTTGCAGTAGAAAATGTTGAAGGATATTTCCCGATCCCATCAGAGTTTATGCCTAACGCACAGAGTTTTATGCTGAAGGTAAAAGGTGACAGTATGATCAATGCCGGAATATTTGATGGAGATCAGGTACTTGTGAAACAGCAGTCTTCCGCCGAAAACGGCGATATGGTTGTAGCATTGGTAGAAGATGCTGCAACAGTCAAAACTTTTTATAAAGAAGACGGCTACTATCGCCTGCAGCCGGAAAACGATGACATGGATCCAATCCTGGTTCACGGAAATCTCCAGATCCTTGGCAAAGTCTTTGGTGTATTCCGTTTTTATCACTAATCTGCAAAACCCCGCAGTCTGCATAATGCATAAACTGCGGGGTTTCATTTCGCTATTTTAGTTTACATAATTTTGTTATTGTAAATTGAAAACTGTGTTTATTCTTCTGATCCAGCCAAAAATTCATCCATTTCCAGAATTTTTCCATCTCGCCAGATTCTCTCCAGATCATAGAACAGACGGTTCTCTTCGTCAAAGACATGGATGATCATATCGCCATAGTCCATAAGGATCCAGTTTGAACTTTTTGTTCCCTCGATCTGTTTTGGCTCGTATCCGGCCTTTGAAAGCTGTTCGTCTACATTATCTACCATTGCCTGCACCTGATTGGAATTACTTCCGCTTGCAATAATAAAATAATCTGCCAGAACAGAAACCTCATGTATATCTATTACTTTTACATCAATGGCTTTTTTCTCGTCCAGCGCTTTTAAAGCAAGAACCGCCATTTCTTTTTCCATATTCATGAATGAACGCCCCTTTCCATATGTAAGTCCTTATAGTAAATAAACGCATCCTTTGTAGTAAGATCAATATCCTTGGGGTCTTCCTCTAAATATGCCAGAGTATCCTTCAGGATCTCATACATACATTCATCCAGATCCCTGAATGCCAAAGCCCGGATCTTATCAAGATGCTGTGCTTTGTATCTTCCAGGCTCAATATAATCCGCAATATAAACAATCTTTTCCAGAAGGCTCATTTCCGGTTTCCCGGTTGTATGGAACCGGATAGAGGAAAGGATATCTTCATTCTTGATTCCGTATTTTTCTTTTGCAATAAAAGCCCCAAGCTTTGCATGAAGGAGAAACGGATGCTCTTTTTCAAATTCCGTCACTGAAATACAGTTATTTTCACATAATTTCAATTTCTTCTTGTTAGGAATACATTTTGCGCAGTCATGAAGAAGACCTGCTGCCTGTGCATCCTTCATATCATAGCCATGAGCCATTGCCAGGGCCGCGCAGGTATACATGACACCCAATGTATGCTGAAAACGATCCTCATCCAGATATTTCTGAAGCTTTTTCTGCATTTTTTCAAAATCGTACTCTGCCATTTTATCCGATGTCTCCTTCTGATGTAAGATAAATATTGTTTTCCCGGATATAGGAAACAACCGGATCCGGAACATAATACCGAAGGCTTTTGCCCTCATGAAGCCACTGGCGGATCAATCTGCTGGAAATGTCAATATTCAAAGTATCCAGCCGGATAAAACATCCGTGATACTGCTGCGAAAGAAACGTCATCTGCTGATCCAGACTCTTTGCAGGAACATGATCTCTGGCCGCCACCACAATGGTACATGCTCCGCAGATCCGTTCCGGCTTTTTCCATGTGGCAAAATCATAAAGAGAATCTGCTCCGATGATAAAATAATAATCTGTATCCGGATTCTCCTCTTTCAGCCGTTCCAGTGTCCGGTAGGTATAAGTATACCCGTCTTCATTCATTTCTATCAGAGAAAGCTCAAAATGAGGATTTCCTGCAATCGCTTTTTTCACCATAGAAACCCTCTGCTCATTGCTGGCCTGACCCTTCCGGTTCCTTTTGTGCGGCGGATTTCCGCTGGGCATAAACCACACACGGTCAAGACCAAGCTGTTCATAGGCTTTTTCGCCAAGGATCAGATGTCCTACATGGATGGGATCAAAGGTTCCTCCCATGATCCCTATTTTTTTACGGTCCGCTCCCATACCAGCACCTCTCTGATATCATTTAAGGAAGAATGATTTTCTTTTTGTCTTTTTTTCCTTCTCTGTAAAGAACGATCTTTCTTCCGATCACCTGCACTACCTGAGCGTGTGTTCTCTCAGCCAGAAGCTCTGCCATCTGACGGGTATCGTCCAGACAGTTCTGAAGAACATTGATCTTGATCAGCTCTCTTGCTGCAAGAGCCTCATCTACAGATGCAGTATTTTCCGGGGTGACTCCTCCCTTTCCAAGCTGAAGGATCGGTTCCATTTTCATCGCCAAGCTTTTCAGATAAGCTCTCTGTTTACTTGTCATAATTATGACCAGCCTTTCTAAAATTACACTTATTTATAATAATCAAAGTCAAAACCATACATACGGACTGTATCGCCCTCCTGGATACCTGCATTTTCCAGTTCGTCCAGAATGCCTCCGTCTTTCAGGAAGCGCTGGAAAAAGGCAAAGCCCTTCTCAGAATCCAGATTGGTGTATCCAAGCATTTTCTCGATCTTTGGTCCTTCCACCACAAATATATGAGGATCATTCTCCGCCTTTGTGATGGTATAAGGAAGGTTTTCTGTGATCAGAACATCCTCCGGGAAGAATTCCTGTTCAAATACAACACGCTCTGCCGGACACTTGTTCAGAAGCTCTTTTACACCAAAAAGAAGCTCCCTGATTCCCTGGCCTGTAGCAGCAGAGATCGGGTATACCTGAATACCTTTTGGCTCAAATTCCGCTTTCAGAAGAGCTACCGGATCCTCTTCACCGTAAATACAGTCAATCTTGTTTGCCGCGATCAGCTGAGGTCTGGCTGCAATCTCCGGATTATATGCTTCAAGCTCCTTATTGATCTTATAGATGTCATCAATAGGATCACGGCCTTCTGTAGATGCTGCATCTACAATGTGCACCAGAACCCTGGTACGCTCAATATGACGAAGGAATTCGTGTCCCAGACCCACACCCTCAGAAGCTCCCTCAATAAGCCCCGGAATATCTGCAATGACAAAACCACCGTTCTCTGTATCTACAACACCAAGATTCGGGCTCAGTGTAGTAAAATGATAGTTGGCGATCTTTGGCTGTGCATTAGTGACTCTGGAAAGGAATGTGGACTTTCCTACATTAGGGAATCCTACCAGTCCTACGTCTGCGATCACCTTCAGCTCCAGAAGCACTTCCAGCTCCTGAGCCGGCTGACCTGGCTGGGCATACTTGGGTACCTGCATAGTAGCAGTTGCATAATGCTGGTTGCCCTTTCCGCCTCTTCCACCTTTTAAAACAATCTGTCTGCGGTTTTCTCCGGACATATCTGCAATGACTTTCCGTGACTCCGCATCCATAATAACGGTTCCCTCCGGAACCTTCAGGACGATATCCTTACCATCTGCTCCATGGCAGCGTCTCTTGCCGCCTTCTTCGCCGTCCTGTGCTTTATATTTTCTTTTATGCCTGTAATCTCCCAGAGTATTCTGTCCTTCGTCAACCTCAAAGATAACGTCGCCGCCTCTTCCGCCGTCCCCGCCATCCGGACCGCCGTTTGGTACGTACAGCTCTCTGCGGAAGCTTACATGGCCGTCTCCGCCCTTACCTGAACGGATCATGATTTTTGCTCTGTCTGCAAACATAAATCGCTCCTTATACTGTAAACAAAAGGCTCCAAACCTGAACGATTTGAAGCCTTACGCTGAACTGATTATTCTGCCTCTACCGGTACGATAGAAACCTGTTTCTTATCGCGTCCTTTTCTGGTGAATCTTACAACACCATCTGTCAGTGCGAATAATGTATAATCTTTACCGCAGCCTACGTTCACGCCTGGGTGAATCTTGGTTCCGCGCTGTCTGTAAAGGATGTTTCCTGCCTTAACAAACTGTCCGTCTGCTCTTTTGGCACCAAGTCTCTTGGACTCAGAGTCACGGCCGTTCTTTGTGGAACCAACACCTTTTTTATGTGCGAATAACTGAAGGTTCATTTTCATCATGTCGTTACACCTCCCTGACTTTTACTTTCAGATACTTTTTCGAATAACTATTCTCAATTTCTGTCAGTCCGAGAACAAGGGAATCCATCAGGAGTGTTCCTCCCTCTGTCACAGGTTCGATGAAAGAAAAAGATACATAACCGTCATTTTCTTCTACGGATATCCTGTCATGGGTGAGTGTTTCAAGAGAATTGACTGTGTTGATCACCAGAACAGAAACTGCAGCGCATATAATGTCCTGCCCTTCCTCTGCATAACCGGCATGTCCTCTTGAAGTAAACTCTGTATAGGAATTGTTCTTCTTCGTGACTGTCACTGTAATCATACAAACACCAGATTAAGCGTTGATCTTTTCGATTTTAACTTTTGTAAACTGCTGTCTGTGACCGTTTTTCTTGTGATATCCAGTTTTTCTTTTGTATTTGTAAACGATAACTT
>Elaine_p2__coassemble_364_pt1 | contig 49374 bp, 38 predicted proteins | sample Elaine_p2__metabat2_low_PE_007 | metagenome-assembled genome bin Elaine_p2 | reverse complement strand
GTTCTATGCCTGTCGTAATCAACTCCGGCAGCGGAAATCAGGGAATGACCGTCTCTCTTCCTGTTATCGCCTATGCGGAAGAATGGGAAGTTTCCAGAGAAAAACTTTATCGGTCTCTTGTTGTCAGCAATCTGATCGCCATCCATCAGAAATATTATATCGGAAGCCTTTCCGCATACTGCGGTGCTGTCAGTGCAGCCTGCGGAGCCGGAGCCGGCATCACTTATATGTATGGCGGAAGTTATCAGCAGGTATCCCTGACCATCATCAACACACTTGGTAATATCGGAGGCATCGTATGTGACGGGGCAAAACCATCCTGCGCGGCAAAGATCGCATCCTCTGTAGATGCGGCTCTTATGGCATTCCATCTGAGTATTCAGAACAAAAGCTTCCTGCCCGGCGAGGGCATTATCCGCGGCGATGTGGAAGAAACCATCAAAAGTATGGGATATATCGGTCGTGTAGGCATGCGCTCTACAGATACCGAAATATTAAATATTATGATCGACCGTGTAAATGTAGATCAGGAATGCTGATGCAGCGGCTGATCTGACACTCATTTTGAAGGGGGAATTTTAGTCTTATGAAAGAAAACAGTTTTTTTAAAAGCCTTCCGTTTAAGCTTCTTGTAGGAGTTGTACTCGGAATCGTGATCGGACTCGTTCTTAACGCTACAGACGGTTCCGGTATCACCGTCAGCATTCTTAACGTTGTTGTCACACTGAAATATATTCTCGGACAGGTGATCAATTTCTGCGTACCACTGATCATCATCGGCTTTATCGCCCCGTCCATTACCAAACTTGGTAACAGTGCTTCCCGTATGCTGGGCGTTGCCATTGTGATCGCATATGCATCCTCTATCGGTGCAGCTCTTTTTTCTACTGCAGCAGGCTATGCGCTGATCCCGCATCTTTCCATTGTCACAGATGTTGAGGGTCTCAAAGAGCTTCCTCCGGTTGTATTTGAGCTGGCGATCCCACAGATTATGTCTGTTATGAGCGCCCTGGTATTTTCCATTATGATCGGACTTGCCGCTACCTGGAATAAGTCAAAAATGATCACCGGAATCCTGGATGAATTTCAGGCCATTGTCCTTTCAATCGTATCCAAGGTGATCATCCCGATCCTTCCATTCTTCATCGCTCTTACTTTCTGCAGTCTGGCATATGAGGGCTCCATTACCAAGCAGCTTCCTGTATTCCTGCAGGTTATTGTGATCGTACTGATCGGACATTTTATCTGGATGGCACTGCTTTATATACTGGCAGGTGTATATTCCAAAGAAAATCCATGGGATGTTGTACGCTATTACGGTCCTGCATACCTTACTGCTGTAGGAACCATGTCCTCTGCCGCAACACTTGCTGTTGCTCTTCAGTGTGCAGGCAAGGCCAAACCGCTTCGTAAGGATATGGTACAGTTTGGTATTCCTCTTTTTGCAAACATTCATCTTTGCGGTTCTGTTCTTACAGAAGTATTCTTCTGTATGACGATCTCCAAGATTCTGTATGGCTCTATTCCGTCAACAGGAACCATGATCCTCTTCTGTGTACTTCTCGGAATATTTGCTATTGGAGCTCCCGGTGTTCCAGGAGGTACTGTTATGGCATCCCTTGGCATCATCACCGGTGTTCTTGGATTCAACGAGACCGGTACCGCTCTGATGCTCACCATCTTTGCACTTCAGGACAGCTTCGGTACTGCATGTAACGTTACCGGCGACGGCGCCCTGACACTGATCCTTACCGGATATGCGAAGAAACATAAGATCAAAGAGCAGAATATTAATGTAAATCTTTAAATTTTTGTTTGTGGAGACAGACGGATTTCAGTTTCTTATTTCCCATAGACGATGCATATAAAAAAGGCAGATCATGTACTGTGCTGCGTTTCCTGGTAAACCTGTGCGCTGATTTGCTGCCATTCGCACGAACTCGCCTGACGGCTCAGACAACGTGCTCGGCGGCAGCAGCTGACACAGGCTTACCTACGGAAGCCTCACAAGGCACTATGATCTGCCTTTTTCCTTTTGCATCTGAATATGAGCAATAGCCAAATTTCAAATCCGCCGCTAATTCCGGCCTTTGGCCGGCTGCCGACCGCAGGCGGGTTAGCAGTGCGGCACTTTGCGGCATCCCTCCCGAGAACAAAAAGCAGCAGGAATATAAATCCACTGTATAAAAACAAAATTTACAGCATGTTTTTTTCTCTTCGGATAAAGGTTCCCAATTTTTCTTCTTTCAGTTTTCCTTCTTCTACTGCGTGATGGCCTCTTAAGAATACGTCATCAATCGTACAGCCAAGCTTAAAGCCTTCAAATGGGTTGTTATCTGTATTATATGCATGGGTTTTGGCAGAGATCACATCTTCCTTAGAAGGATCCAGAATGACAATATCTGCATCGCTTCCAGGCTGGATCACACCTTTTCTTGGATAAACACCGTAAAGTTTTGCCGGATTTTCACTTAACAGCTTGCACATCTGGGCTTCCGTGATCTTTCCCTCCCGGACCCCGTACGTATAAAGAAGTGTTCCTCGTGTCTGCACTCCTGGAAGTCCCCCCGGAATCTTCGTAAAATCCTCTCTGCCTAATGCTTTTTGCTCTAAGCTGAAGCTGCACTGGTCTGTAGCAACAGTCTGAATTTCTTCTTTTCCAAGTGCTTCCCACAAACAGTCCTGATCTTCTTTTTTACGGATAGGTGGTGCACATACATAAACAGCCCCCTCAAAATCCGGTTTAGAATAAACACTGTCCTCCAGAAGCAGATACTGAGGACAGGTTTCCGCATAGACTGTCTGACCTTTTTCTCTTGCAGCCATCACTTCCTCATAGGCTTTTTTGTTTGTAAGATGAACGATCATAACCGGAACATCTGCTTCTTTTGCAATTGCCAATAGTCTGTGAACAGCCTCTGCCTCCATGGTATCCGGCCGAACCAGTGGATGATTTTCCGGCCCCAGGCGTCCTTCCTTCTTTGCTTCCGCTATCAATGCATCGATCACACCTGCATTCTCACAATGAACACCTGCAAAGCAGCCGCACTGTCCCAATTTTTTCAGAATCTTATAAAGGTCACAGTCATCGACAATCATAGCCGGATATGTCATATAAAGTTTAAAGCTTGTAATACCCTCATCGATCATCTCCTGGATTTCTGCTTCTGTTTCTGAATTCCATTCAACTACAGACATGTGAAAAGAATAATCACAGGAACATTTTCCATCAGCCTTGTCATGCCACTTTTTCAGCCCTTCCTTTAAGGTGTGACCGCCTTTATCCTGTGATGCATAATCAATCACAAAAGTAGTTCCTCCAAGGAGAGCCGCCCTTGTTCCGGTTTCAAAATCATCTGCTGTAACTGTTCCCGCCACTTCCAGATCAAAATGGGTGTGTCCGTCAATAAAGCCCGGAAAAAGAAGCTTGCCGGCTGCATCCAGGATTTCCGCTCCCTCAGCTTCCAGATTTCTGCCTACTTTAACAATCTTTTCGCCATCGATCAAAACATCTTCCTGTCTGCACCCTTCTCCAGAAACAACTGTACCATTTTTCAGCAAAAATTTCATAAGATCAACCCCCAATTTCTGTTTTTTTTCAATATACCATTCTTTTCTCTTTCCTTCAACATTTTCACCGGCACAGATTCAAAATTATTCAGGCTTACATAAATTTTTTCGTAAAAAAACTTTTTATTTTCATTTTATTATGTTATATTAGAGATAAGAAAAAGGAGGAGGTAAGTATATGGGACGGCTTACTGTATTAAAACAGATTGCTCACGATATTGCCTGTCAGTTCGGTCCTGACTGCGAGGTAGTCATACATGACCTGAAAACAAATGATCCGGAAACTTCCATCGTATATATTGAAAACGGTCATGTAACAAACAGAGGGGTTGGAGACGGACCATCCAATGCAGTTTTTGATGTGATCCGTCATATCCACAAAAACAAAAACCCGGATGATATCCATCCTGATGATTTAAAAGATCATGCCGGTTATTTAATGAAAACCTCTGACGGCAAGATTCTTAAGTGCAGCACCTCCTATATCCGTGATGATGACGGAAGTCTGCACTATGTATTTGGTATCAATTATGATATTTCCAGACTGACCATGGTTGAAAGTGCGCTTCATGATCTGGTGACACCTGTAAACACAGAAGAAAAACCCAAGGAGATCACCCATAATGTCAATGATCTTCTGGATCATCTGATTGAAGAATCTGTAGCTCTTGTAGGAAAACCTGTGGCTCTGATGAACAAAGATGACAAAGTAACTGCCATCCAGTTCCTGAATGATTCCGGTGCTTTCCTGATCACCAAGTCTGGTGACAAGGTTGCTAATTATTTCGGAATTTCCAAGTATACACTTTACAGTTATATTGATGTAAATAAATAAAAATCCCCCGGCAAATGAATGATATTTTTCTGATACTTACCAGAAATCCTCTCATTCGTTTACCGGGGATCTTTTATCTCGTGATCATTCTTTTTATCATATCTATCGTTTCTCTCATTCCATAATTGGCACTGTTGATACACAGGTCATAATTCTCAGGTTTCCCCCATTTTTCACCTGTATAAAACTGATAGTACTTTCTGTGCTGGCGATCCATTTTCTTCAGAAAGTGAACCGCCTGTTTCAGATTCATATTTCGTACTTCCATTGTATGCTGCACACGCACAGAAAATGGTGCGCTGATAAAAAGACTGATATGAGGAATATGATTGTTCTTCAGGATCATATCCGCACAGCGCCCCATAATGATACAGTCTTCTGTTTTTGCCAGGCTGCAGATCAGGTCACTCATATTAAAAAACACAGCATCCTGCTTTTTAAGTCCGTGATAACGGCTGAACTCCCGAAATCTTTCTTTCATCGTCAGCTTTTTTTTCTTTGTGTACTTATTAAATTCCACAAAATTCTCTGCGTCATTGACCGCATCTTTATCTGCCTCAAGGCGTTTCAGAACCTGGTTAAATATTTCTACATCATAATAATTGATCTTCAGTTCATCTGCCAGTTCAAATCCAATATCATTTCCTGCACTGCCATGCGTACGGCTGATACAGATTACCAGATGATCGTCTTTGGACATCTTTTCACTTCCAGCTGCAAGATTCAGAGAAAGTCTGTCCTGATCCAGAATGTCCACTTTTCCAAATCCATCCGGAAGAGCTTCTACTTCTTTGAGGATGTCATTATATTTCCTCATCAAACGGGATTTTTCTTCCTTATCCTGAATAGTACGAGCCATATTGCTGATCAAAGCCAGCTCGCTTCGAAGGAGATGACCATCCGGCTTGGTGTACATCAGCATGCTCAGGGTACGGACAGTCGCTTCTCTCCCTCCGGTAAAAGTACGGCCAAGAGAAGATCCTACACTTTCATAAACCTCGCCATCCAGATCATAAATCTGATTGGCAAGTTCTGTATATTTTTTCTGTTTTTCTTCCATATCTGTCCGCCCTCCTTACATAAAGAATACCAGCATATCAATTATAAATACAGGTACCAGAAATACCAGAGACCAGAGCATATATCCGAAAAATGACGGCATATTTACACCATTCTCGTCCGAAATGGATTTTACCATGAAATTCGGCGCATTTCCAATATAAGTATTAGCTCCCATAAATACGGCTCCGCAGGAAATTGCAGAAAGAATTTTTACAGGAACAGTTCCAAGAGAAGTCATAATCCCATTGCTGAAGCCCAGGGTTCCTGCAGTTGTCAGGAATACCAGGTATGTAGGCGTATTATCCAGAAAACTGGAAAGAGCTCCTGTAGCCCAGAACATCTGGGATGGTTCTGTTACGCCCAGTTCCGGTCCCACTGCCTTCAGAAGCATCAGTGCCGGCTGCATAGTGATAAAAATACCGATAAACAAAACTGCCACTTCTTTAATGGCACCCCAGGTAAAGTGGTTTCTTCTTCTGATCTCACTTTTTGTGGTTTTAAAAGAAAGCCATGCAGCAAGGAGAATCAGGACACATTCAATCAAAGCCGGAAATGTCAGAGTAACCTCTCCAAAAATATGGATTCCTCTTACATTACCTGCGGCATCCTGAAATGCCGGCATTCCCGGAAGTACACCGCTTAAGATCACTGCTGCTACGATCATAACCAAAAAGACAATATTATGCAGTCCGTCAATATGGAATTCTGTACCCGGTTTACTGATATCCGGTTTTCTTCCCCGGGCAATATCCTTTCGATAAGCCCATTTATCAAGGTGATAAAAGACAAACAAAAGAAGCACCATATTAAAGATCAAAACCGGAAACAGATGCATACTCCAGAAAAAAGGCACCCCTCGCATAAATCCCATCAGAAGCGGCGGATCCCCAATAGGAGTCAGGCATCCTCCCATATTCGATACCATAAAAATAAAGAAAACCATGATATGGCTTTTCCGCTTTCTCCAGGAATTCATTTTGATCACAGGACGCACCATCAGCATACTTGCTCCTGTGGTTCCGATACAGCTTGAAAGAAGCGTTCCCAGTGCAAGCAGACATACGTTGATCCTTGGAGAGCCTGCAAAATCTCCCTCCATTGTTATATTGCCGGACACACAGAAAAGTCCGAACAAAAGGATAATAAATGTCAGATAATCATTTACCGTACATTCCAGTACTGTTTCCGCTGCTCTGCCCGGTCCGTAAACAAAAGCAAATGGCACAATCATAAGAAGGATCCAGAAACCAACCACCAACGGCTGATGTGATTCCCACCACTCACCTTTGATAAGCGGCATAACCGCGATACACAGCAGAAGACCTGCAAACGGAATGCATAACAACATCTCCAATAACAACACCCCCATCTTTGATTTTTTGCTATCGGAATTATATGAAAATTGCTATAAAAAGTTGTTTTAATTTTTGTGCAAATTTTGTATAATCAAAAAAAGTCACCAATCCGTTTCCAATTATAGGAAAAAGATTTGTGACTTTTCTCTTATATATCATTATCTACTGATTATAATGCATATCAACTCAGCTTATGGATAAAAAGTCCGCTTCTCAGCTTCGGTTCAAACCATGTAGACTTTGGAGGCATAAGTTTTCCCTCATCTGCGATCTGCATCAGATCATCCATAGATGTAGGATACATGGCAAAAGCCACACCGCCTGTTTCATCTGCCATTTTCTGCAATTCTTTCAGCTTATGATTTCCTCCCACAAACCGGATCCGTTCATCTGTCCTTGGATCTTTGATCCCCAATACCGGATCCAGAACCTTTTCCTGAAGAAGAGATACATCCAGCTGTTTTACAATATCCAGATCTTTATAAATATCCTCCCAGGCTTTCAGATGGTACCATTCACCTCCTGCATACATTCCCATACAATGCTTTTCCACAGGCTTGCATGGAAATCCCGGCATGATCATCAGTTCAAAATTATACTTCAGACCTCCAAGAAAAGCTTTTTCTGTAAGACCATTCAGATCTTTTACTACACGGTGATACGAAAGAATCGTAAGCTGATCTGCCGGAAAAACTACAGACAGAAAATAATTAAATTCTTCCTCCCCGGTATAGTCAGGATGTTCTGTTCTTCTTTGCTGTCCTACCTTTACCGCTGATGCTGCACGATGGTGACCGTCTGCAATATAAAGAGAAGGAATCTCCTGAAATTCTGTTTTTATAATTTCACACTGATCTTTTTCATCGATCACCCATACACGATGTCCTATTTCATCTTCCGCTGTAAAATCATATACCGGACTGTGCTCCTCTTTCCATTCTGCGATCAGATCAAGAAGCCTGTCTGAATACCTGCATGCCAGAAAAATGGGACCTGTATTTGCATCACACGCATCCACATGCCGGATACGATCCTGTTCCTTATCCTCTCTGGTAAGTTCATGCCTTTTTATCGTTCCCTCCATATACTCATCAATGGAACAGCAGCCTGCAATACCTGTCTGTATTTTTCCCTTTCTGGTCAGCTCATAAATATAATAACAGGGGATTTCATCCTGAATAAGGATTTCGCTCTCTTCCATTTTTTTCAGATTCTCTGCTGCTTTTTCATATACGCGATCATCATAAAGATCCGTATCTTCCGGAAGGTCCATCTCTGCACGATCCACATGAAGAAACGAATCCGGATTCTTTTCTCCAATAAGACGAGCATCTTCCCTGCCAACCACATCATAGGGAAGTGCTGCTACTTCTGCCGCTTTTTCTGTAGTGGGGCGCAATGCCCGAAATGCCCGAAAAACTGCCATGCCGTTTTCTTTTCCTCCTTTTTTCTGCCCTGAATTTATTCTTATTTTAACATAGCAATACCGTCTCTTCAAGGTTGCTAAATCTTTTTTGAAAAACCTAAAAAATTTTGTATTTTCTATTGCAAAATCCTGTAAATATGGTATGATATGTGTAAGCGAACAGAAATTAATTAGCACTAATTAAAATTTTTAAGGAGGGTTTTTCAAATGACGGAAGGATTAAAATGGACTGTTAATCAGGTACCGAAATCTGATGATAAATTCCTGAATCTGATGTCCGAGGAAAATGTAGCAAAAGCAAATGAATTTCACAAAAGCTTCCCACAGTATACAGTAACTCCACTCCAGAAGCTTTCCGCTCTTGCATCCTATCTTGGAGTAAAAAATATTTTCTGTAAAGATGAATCTTATCGTTTTGGCTTAAACGCATTTAAGGTTCTGGGCGGTTCCTACGCAATGGGACGCTATATTGCAAAAGAACTTGGACGTGACATCAGCGAGCTTCCTTTCAACGTTCTTTCTTCTGAAAAATTAAGAGAAGAATTCGGTCAGGCAACTTTCTTTACTGCCACCGACGGAAATCACGGACGAGGCGTTGCATGGGCTGCCAACCGTCTGGGTCAGAAAGCGGTTGTAAGAATGCCGAAGGGAACCACAAAAACAAGATTTGACAACATTGCCAAAGAAGGTGCTGCTGTTACCATAGAAGAATGCAACTATGACGACTGTGTAAGAATGGCTGCTGCAGAAGCTGCCAAAACAGAACACGGTATCATCGTTCAGGATACAGCATGGGATGGTTATGAAGAAATCCCTTCCTGGATTATGCAGGGTTACGGCACTATGGTAAGAGAGGCGGACCAGCAGCTGAAGGAACAGGGCATCGATCGTCCGACCCATGTGTTTGTACAGGCAGGTGTCGGCTCTCTGGCAGGCGCGGTTGTCGGATACTTTGCCAACAAATACAAAGAAAATCCTCCGGTTATGGTAGTTTGTGAAGCCGGCGCTGCGGACTGTCTCTATCGTTCTGCCATGAAAAAAACCGGCGAGCTTGTAAACGTTACCGGAGATCTTCAGACCATTATGGCCGGTCTTGCCTGCGGTGAGGGAAATACTATCGGATGGGATATTTTACGAAATCATGTAACTGTATTTGCATCCTGTCCGGACTGGATGAGTGCAAAAGCAACCAGAATTTATGCGAATCCTCTGGAAAATGACCCGCATATCGTTTCCGGTGAATCCGGTTCCGTTCCTCTTGGACTTTGTTATACAGCGCTTCATGATGCAGATGCAGCTGATCTTAAGGAAGCATTGAAGCTGGACGAAAACTCCAATGTTCTTGTGATCTCTACAGAGGGTGATACCGATCCTGTCCGCTATCGCGAAATCGTATGGGACGGTCTTTATGGAACAGACGAATCCTTAAGCAGATAACTGCAGAGCGATCATAAATTAAAACTTACTAATTTAGCAATTTATTATGGGAGGTATTTACAATGGACTATGCAAGAATAAACGAAGCTGCTCAGAATTATCTGGAGGATATGACCAGATTTTTACGGGCTATCGTAAAAAACCCGGGAGAAAGCTGCGATGAAAAAGCACACATCGAAACAATTGCTGCCGAAATGAAAAAGCTGGACTTTGACGAGGTTGTGATCGATCCTCAGGGCAACGTTATCGGATATATGGGTACCGGTGACAAGATTATTGCTTATGATGCACATATCGATACCGTAGGTATCGGAAACATTGAAAACTGGACATTCGATCCTTACGACGGCTATGAAACAGATGAAGAGATTGGCGGCCGCGGTGTATCTGACCAGTGCGGCGGACTTGTATCTGCTGTTTACGGTGCAAGAATCATGAAAGACCTGGATCTGATCCCGGAAGGCTGCAGGATCATGGTTGTTGGAACCGTTCAGGAAGAAGACTGCGACGGTCTCTGCTGGCAGTACATCATCAACGAAGATAAAGTTCGTCCGGAATTCGTAGTTTCCACAGAACCAACTGACGGCGGCATCTACAGAGGACAGCGCGGACGTATGGAAATCCGCATTGATGTCAAAGGTGTTTCCTGCCACGGTTCTGCTCCGGAACGCGGTGACAACGCAATCTACAAAATGGCTGATATCCTTCAGGATGTTCGTGCTCTTAACGAAAACGATGATGCTGATGAAACCGAAATCAAAGGTCTTGTAAAAATGCTGAATCCAAAATACAATCCGGACTGGGAAGAGGCAAGATTCCTTGGACGCGGTACTGTTACCTGCTCCCAGATCTTCTACACCTCTCCAAGCCGCTGTGCAGTTGCAGACTCCTGTGCAGTGTCTCTTGACAGGCGTATGACCTTTGGCGAAACATGGGAAAGCTGTCTGGACGAGATCCGTGCTCTGCCAAGCGTTCAGAAATACGGCGATGACGTTGTTGTTTCCATGTACAACTATGACCGTCCATCCTACACCGGATGTGTATATGAGATTGAATGCTACTTCCCCACATGGGCAATTCCAAAAGATCACAAGGTAACAAAAGCACTCGAGGATGCTTATAAGAATCTTTACGGTGAAACAAGACTTGGAAATGCTGAGACAGAGGCAATGAGAAAGGCCCGTCCTCTTACAGATAAGTGGACTTTCTCTACAAACGGTGTTTCTATTATGGGACGTAATGGAATCCCGTGCATCGGTTTCGGACCGGGCGCCGAGGCACAGGCTCATGCTCCAAACGAAAAAACATGGAAAATCGACCTGGTAAGATGTGCTGCCGTTTACGCTGCACTTCCAGCTTCCTACTGCAAGTGATTTTACAGAAAAGCGAGCCCCGCATTTAATTGTATTATCTAAATATAAATATTAATTAAACTATATAAATAAAGGAGATTTTACATGAAAACATTACAGGATTATATCGACAAATTAAACAGCCTTAACTTCAAGGAAATGTACAACAACGATTTCTTCTGGACATGGGATAAGACAGATGACGAGCTTGAGGCTGTATTTACCGTTGCTGACGCTCTTCGTTTCATGAGGGAAAACAATATTTCCACCAAAGTATTCGAAAGCGGTCTTGGAATCTCTATCTTCCGTGACAACTCTACCAGAACACGTTTCTCTTTTGCATCTGCATGCAACCTTCTTGGTCTTGAAGTTCAGGATCTGGATGAGAAAAAATCTCAGATCGCTCATGGTGAAACAGTTCGTGAAACTGCAAACATGGTTTCCTTTATGGCTGATGTGATCGGTATCCGTGATGATATGTATATCGGCAAAGGACATGCTTACCAGAAAGAGTTTATGGACGCTGTAACAGAGGGAAATAACGACGGTATCCTGGAGCAGAGACCGACTCTTGTAAACCTTCAGTGTGATGTCGACCATCCGACACAGTGTATGGCTGATATGCTCCACATCATCCATGAATTCGGCGGTGTTGAAAACCTGAAAGGCAAAAAGCTTGCCATGACATGGGCATACTCTCCTTCCTACGGAAAACCGCTTTCTGTTCCTCAGGGTGTTATCGGTCTTATGACACGTTTCGGTATGGACGTTGTCCTTGCTCATCCGGAAGGATATGACGTAATGCCTGAAATCGAAGAGATCGCAAAGAAAAATGCTGAAGCTACCGGCGGTTCCTTCACAAAGACAAACAGCATGGAAGAAGCATTCAAGGATGCTGATATCGTTTATCCGAAGAGCTGGGCTCCTTTCGCAGCTATGGAAAAACGTACCGATCTTTACGGCGAAGGCGATTTCGACGGAATCGACAAACTGGAAAAAGAGCTTCTTGCTCAGAACGCACAGCACAAAGACTGGGCTTGTACCGAAGAGCTTATGAAAACAACAAAAGACGGCAAAGCACTTTATCTCCACTGCCTGCCGGCCGACATCACAGGCGTAAGCTGCGAGACAGGCGAAGTTGATGCAAGTGTATTTGACCGCTACAGAATCCCGCTTTATAAAGAAGCAAGCTTTAAACCATATGTAATCGCCGCTATGATTATGCTGTCCAAGTTTGAGAAACCTCAGGATATCCTCAAAAAACTGGAAGTAAAAGCAGCGCCGAGAATCCTTAAATAAATTCTTCTAAAAGAGTAACAGGGCCTGTGGAGCATTGTTCTGCAAGGCCCTTCTCTTTTCTTATCATTCAGGAGGTTTTTACATGTATAAGCGTAAACGAATCGTTATTGCACTGGGAGGAAATGCATTGGGGAATACTCTCCCGGAACAGATGGAAGCTGTAAAAACAACAGCAAAGGCTCTCTGCGATCTGATCGAAGACGGACATCAGGTAGTTGTGGTCCATGGGAACGGACCCCAGGTAGGTATGATCAACAACGCTATGGCAGCACTTTCCCGAGAAGATGCCAGCCAGCCAAATACACCCCTTTCCGTATGCGTGGCAATGAGCCAGGCCTATATCGGATATGATCTTCAGAATGCACTCCGCGAGGAGCTTCGCAAAAGAGGATTTGTACGCACCCCGGTCGTCACTGTAGTCACACAGGTACGGGTTGATCCAGAGGATCCCGCTTTCCAGAATCCCAGCAAACCTATTGGCCATTTTATGACAAAGGAAGAGGCGGAACATGCTGAAAAAGCATATGGATACATCACAAAAGAAGATTCCGGCCGTGGATACCGACGTGTAGTAGCTTCTCCCAAACCTGTAGAAATCGTAGAGCAGGATGCCATAAACAGCCTGGTTGATGCTAATAAAATCGTCATCTGCTGCGGAGGCGGCGGAATCCCTGTGACGCTTCAGGGAGACCATCTGAAGGGCGCTTCTGCCGTGATCGACAAGGATTTTGCCAGCTGCCTTCTCGCCAAAGAACTGGATGCAGATATGCTGATTATCCTGACTGCAGTAGAAAAGGTTGCTATTAACTTTGGTAAGGAAAATGAGGAATGGCTCAGTGATCTTACAGTAAAGGAAGCCAAAAAATATGTGGACGAAGGACACTTTGCCGCCGGCTCCATGCTTCCAAAGGTTCAGGCAGCCATGGACTTCGCCTCTTCCGGCAAAGGGCGTACCGCTATGATCACACTTCTGGAAAAAGCCAAAGACGGAATCCAGGGAAAAACAGGTACCACGATCCATCTGTAAACATAATAAAGATCCAGCGAACTTTCCATACTTTTTTCAGGACAGATGCCCGGAAAAAGCAGAATGATCCGCTGGATCTTATTTTATTCTATATATTCTGTTCTTTTAAGAAAAATGATGTTTTTCCGCTTCCTCTTCTACCAGACGTATAGTCTCCTCAGAAGGATTGGAAATTACCGCTGCAGCAATGACTTCACAGGGAGGATTACCCTTTACACTCTCTACAGCTGCTGTCACAGCAGAAACATCACCACTTAAAAACACAGTGGCGTGACCGCCGCATTTTGTATTCCAGGTACGAAAAGCTACATCAGATGTCTTCAGCATCTGATCGATCACCAGGATGGCATTGCTGCTTCCCAGCACTTCTACCAGTCCGAATGCTCCATATCTCATATTGATTTCCTCACTTTATCCAGAATTATTTGTTAATAGTCATTGCAAGCGCTGTTTCCGTATCTTCTGTCGGAGAAGCAATGATGGTGTGGCTTACAACCTCTCCAAGAGGCTTCGCTGTCTCAAGCGCCACCTCCATAGCTGCATTTACATCAGAAACAGAACCTCTTATCTTCACACAGGCGCCGCTTTTCAGACGGTTACGTTCCACACTCTGGATCTTTACATTTGCTGCCTTGGATGCAGCGTCAAGAGCTACAAAGCAGGCAACCAGATTATCCAGTTCAAATACACCCACTGCCATGCCGTTATATTTCTCAGCCATAATACCTCCCACTTTTCTTACCAGAAAATTTCTCTATTGTTGTATTTAATACCAGTATACCTGTTTTTCAATAAAAATACAAGTAAAAACAACAAGAAAAAAGAAATCATATGTGGTTTTTATTTGTTTTTTCTTGTGGACTGATGTGGTTATTTTTCACCCTAAGCTTTTTGGGAATTCTTGTTTTTTCATTTATATGGTATATAATAGAAAGAAAGATTTTACCCGAGGTGAACTTATGAACATACATCAGACTGATTTTTCCAGAGGAAATGTATATCGAAACATTCTGGAGGTTGCTGTTCCCATGACACTGGCTCAGCTTCTGAACCTCCTTTATAATATCGTAGACCGGATCTATATCGGACGAATACCACATGTGGGGACTACAGCTCTGACCGGTGTGGGGATCTGCTTTCCTGTAATCACACTGATCACCGCTTTCACCTATTTTTTTGGAAATGGTGGAAGCCCTCTATGTTCCATGGAACGAGGCCGTGGAAACCAAAAAGAAGCTGAATGCCTTATGGGAAATACCTTTTCCATGCTGATTCTGACAGGAACCGTTCTTATGCTTCTCGGATATCTGTTTTACCGTCCAGTTCTCTATGCCTTTGGCGCCAGTGACATTACCTATCCCTATGCCCGGGATTATATACGTATCTATCTTCTTGGGACTCTGTTTGTAATGGTCACTCTGGGAATGAACCCCTTTATCAACAGTCAGGGCTTCGGAAACATGGGAATGCTGACCATTCTGATCGGCGCCATCCTGAACATTCTTCTGGATCCTTTGTTTATTTTTGTATTCCGTATGGGTGTAAAGGGAGCGGCCACGGCAACTGTTCTTTCTCAGATGTGTTCTGCTCTGTGGGTTCTGAAATTTCTCACCGGAAAAAAAGCTGTCCTTCATTTAAAAAAAGATGCTATGAAATTAAAATGGTCACGGGTTAAAAATATCATGTCTCTGGGAATTTCCGGATTTATGATGGCCTTCACCAACAGTCTGGTTCAGATTTTCTGCAATGCCACCCTGCAGACCTGGGGCGGAGATCTTTATGTGGGAATCATGACAGTACTGAATTCCATCCGGGAGATCACCACAACTCCGGTTAACGGCCTTACCAGCGGCGCCTCTCCAGTTATGAGTTTCAATTATGGAGAGCAGGCTTATCATCGGGTAAAAAAGGCCATTGGCTTTGTTACCCTGCTTTGTATTTCTTATACACTTGTCATATGGGGAATTCTTAAGTTATTCCCGGAATTTTTTATCCGTATTTTTAACAATCAGTCTGAACTGATTACTGAAGGTGTTCCTGCTCTCCACATCTACTTTTTCGGATTTTGCTTTATGGCTTTGCAGTTTGCCGGACAAAGTGTGTTCGTAGCTCTGGGAAAAGCCCGGTACGCCACCTTTTTCTCTATTTTCAGAAAGGTGATCATTGTAGTTCCTCTTACCGTACTTCTGCCTCACATTGGAAATTTAGGAGTAAACGGTGTATTCTGGGCAGAGCCTGTTTCTAACCTGATCGGTGGCTGTGCCTGTTTCCTGACAATGATGCTGACCGTACTTCCGGAACTGAATAAAACTACTAAAACAAAATGATCCGGGCGGTCCCAGACACCGGCTCAGTCCTGGCAAAAAGAAGAGCCTACAGAGGCCTGTCCACATCTGTAAGCTCTTTTTCATTTTCAATTTCATATAAGACCACATCCTCCGGATGGGCTTTCAGCACTCTTTTTCCCCCTTTATCTCCGGTAAGCTCCATTAGGCTGTCATAATACTTCCGACTGAAAATACATGGATTTCCTGGTTCACCATTTTTTGACACTGCCGCCATCCCTTTGCAGCTGTCCAGGAATCTCAGAATCAGCCCCTCCAGAGTTTCTGCCCTTAACCAGGGCTGATCTGCCACCATAAAAAGACAGGCATCTGCTTCAGGAAGAAGCCCCAGCTTCATAGAAGAAGAAATCCCAGTTTCCGGATGAGAATTAAATACTGTTTTTACACCAAGTTTTGTTGCTTCTTTCTGAATTTCCGGATATTGTGTGACGATTGCAGCCGAAAAAATAAGCCCTTTCATTTTTTCCTGTACCAGAAGCGCTCTGTCCAGAGTTCTGCGGTACATAGGAATTCCTTCAACAGGATACATAAGCTTATTATCTCCAAATCTCCGGCTGTTTCCCGCTGCAAGAATTACGATTGCCAGCTTGTACTGCCTTTTGTGTTTCAAACTTCCAGCAGCTGCATACATTTTTTCTTTTTTCATTTTTTCCAGGATCCGGTCTGCTGCTTTTGGATCCTCCAGAACATCCGTCTTATTCAAAAGCACCCTGTATTCCCGGTTTCCTACATTTTTGCGAAGTCCTGAAGATGAGGCTGCAATTTTGGCTACATCCTCTTCTGTCACTTTTTCGCAGATGTCCTTTCCAAGAAACTCTGCCATCAATTCCGTTCTGTGACAGGTATCCAGAATTCTTTTTCCCAGACAATCCAGGCCTATCACTCCAATAACCAAGTCTGTCATTTCCGGTATCACCGGCTCCCAGCCTGCGGGAACTTTTAATGGAAGACACTTTGCACCGTCTGCCTCAATCAGAAGCACATCGCATTCCTTTTGCAGCTCCCGAATTTTCTCTTCCGCAAGTCCCTGTATTTTACGGCTAAAAGGCTGTTTACTTTCCATTCTGTCGCCGAAATCAGCTCTTTCTGCATCACAAATTCCATGAGAATTCTTTTTTTCTTCAATAACTCCCACTACCGTATAGCCGAATTTCCTGATATTTTCTCTGATTTTTCTCAGATTTCCGTCTCCCACAAAGGGTCTTCCCTGTTCATAAGCCATATGTGTGGTGGTAGTAACGATCACCTTTTTTTCAAATGCGACCAGTTCCTCTGCCATCTGAAAGATCAGACTCGTCTTACCGCCGCCTCCCACAACAGAAATAACTCTGCTCTTTTTTATATCAATATCCAGAAGCTCCAGAACTTTCATCTTCGTCTCCATTCATAAGCTGTGATTCATGGAAGAACACCTTCTGCTAAAAGAATCTCTACTACACTGCCCGCAATGCATCTTGCCTTGTCCGAAATGGTATTGCAGTTCTTTTTCTGTTCTTTTCTGGGGTCAATATCCGCAATCTTCATTCCCTGGAATACTTCATAACCTTCCCGGATAATACCGCGCAGCACCCCTGTCAGAGATGCAGTTACCGGAATTTCATGACCTTCTTCTGTCCGGATTACAGCAATCTCCTGCCCCTTCTCTACCAGATCACTGATCTTTGCTTTATTATGGATCGCTCCGGTTGCCGGAGAGTGGATTACCCGCTCTCTTCCATAACCGCCGATTTCACCTGGAATCCCTGTATTTGGGATTGCCCAGCCTTCCTCGATGATCCTGCCAAGATCATGTCCTCTTTTTGTCTCGATCACATAATCAGCGTCTGCCCCGGCCAGAAATCCCGGGCCAAGGGCTATCGTCACCGGCGCCATTTCCCGGCTGGTACCCATATTTTTTTTTGCAAGGATCCCATCGATCACAGCATCCGGCTTTAAAGTACGGATTGCAGTTCCCTCTTCATCCACCAGAAGGGGGATTTCTCCCAGCTTCCAGATTTCTTCACACTGATCCACATGATGGATACGGCGGCTCAGAATCCCCTCCACAAATGCCTCTCCGTCATAAACTGCTTCACAGAAGGATACTTCCCTGCGGATTGCGCTTGGTTTTCTGCTTTCTAATATAAGAACCCGGTATCCGCAGCGGAAAAGCCGATGGATCACTCCACTGGCAAGATCTCCTCCACCCCGGACAACCAGTATACTGTTCTGCGGCATAGCTTAAGCTCCTTCATTCTCTGCCGCATTTTCTTTCATAACTTTTTCTACGGCATTTACTATATTCTGATAGCCGGTACAACGGCACAGATTACCCGACATATGTTTTTTGATTGCCTCTCTTGTAAGAACTTCTCCTCTTTCCAGAAGTACAGTGGCTGACATAACAAATCCCGGAGTACAAAATCCACACTGGATAGCTCCTTCCTCAATAAAAGCCTCCTGAATGCGTGTCAGGTCTCCATTCTTCTCAAGCCCTTCCAATGTACGGATGTTTTTTCCCTCTGCCCATACGGCCAGATAAATACAGGAATCTACGGTCTCACCGTCAATAATGACTGTACAGGCCCCGCATTCTCCAACCTCACAGCCTTTTTTAACAGAAGTAAGCCCCAGACGGTTTCTCAGCATATCAAGAAGAGATTCTCTTGGATCTACATACTCCGCTACTTCCTTTCCATTTACAATGCATTTTACTAATACTTTATCCCTGATCATTGTCTGTCACCTCCTGCAAGCTCTACAGTGCGGATCAGTGCCCTTTTTGCAATCTCTCCGCCAATCTGGAGACGAAATTCTCTGGAGGCCCTCCAGGAATCTCTGGGACTGATCTCCTGACGAACGCTTTCTTCTATTGTCTGATACAGTTCTTCGCTGACAGACATCCCCTTTAAAGCAGCTTCTGTTTTTTCACATCGGAAAGGTACCGGAGCCGCTACGCCAAAAGTAATACGTACATCTTCCAGTATGTTTTTTTCCATATTTACTCTGCTTACCACAGAACAGCTCAGAGTAGCGATATCCATGGCTTTACGCATAGAATATTTTATATAATGGCCTCGATATCCCTGATATTCTTCTGCCGGAATGATCACATGAGTCAGAATTTCTCCTCTCTTCAAATCTACACGGCCCGGTCCCAGATAAAACTCTTTTACCGGAACTGTTCTTCCGCCGTTTCCGTCTTCAATACGAAGAAGGGCATTCAGGGAAAATACCGTAGGGGCACTGTCTGCGCTGACTGCACCATTACAGATGTTTCCTCCAATCGTGCCGATATTGCGGATCTGAGGACCTCCAACCTGGTCTACTGCTTCTCCAAGAACCGGAATACACTCCTGTATGATGGGATCATTGGTAATATGTGAAAAAGTCGTTCCCGCTCCAATATAAATATCTCCGTTGTCTTTTTTGCTTACACCCTGTATTTCTTTAATATCTCGGATACAGACAAGCGAGGTTCCCGCCATCTTTCCTTCCCGGATCTTGATCAGAACATCGCTTCCCCCGGAAATGATCCGGGTATCCGGATGCTCCTTCAGAAGAGCCGCTGCCTCCTCAACAGATTTTGCATTATAGTAATTTTCAATATCATACATAAAACAGTTCCCCCTTTCAGATCAGTCCGGCTTTTTTGAATCCATCGATCAGTTTCTGAGGTGTGAGAGGATTCTCATTAAATGCCACGCCTGTTGCGTGAAGAACTGCATTTCGGATAGCAGGTGCTCCCGGAATTGCAGGCGGCTCTCCAAGAGCCTTGTTTCCGTATGGTCCCTCAGGATCGTCAAGCTCCACAAAATCTGCTTTAATGTCCGGTGTATCCAGAGCTGTCATAAGTTTATAGTCAAGAAGGTTGCCGTTCAGCATCCTGCCTGTTTTTTCATCCAGCACGATCTGCTCGCTGATTCCATAGCCCATACCCATGGACATGCCTCCATGCACCTGCATCTCTGCCAGCTGAGGATTCAGAAGTTTTCCGCTGTCATGAACATTGATAATATGAAGGATCTTGATCGTTCCCAACTTCATATCTACTTCCACCTCTGCAAAACAGCAGCCGGAAGCAAGTGTGTTTTTCTTTACCTGGGTAGAAACCTCTGCGGTAAGTACCGAAGAATTTGAAAGACTGTAGTACGCCTCCTGTGCAACTGCCTCCAGAGAAATTGCCTCTTCATCTCCCGCATAGATCCATCCATGATCCATAGACAGTTCTCTGGTCTCCTGCTCTGGCAGAAGCGTCTTTGCATAGGCAAGGATTTTATCATAAAGCAGTTCTGCGCACTGTTTTACTGCAGTTCCAGTAACAAAAGACTGTCTGGACGCATAAGCACCTGTATCAAATGGTGTTACATCTGTATCCTGTACCGTCACAATATGAATATTTTCTACATCCATATGAAGAGTCTCTGCCGCCATCTGAGAAAATACCGTATCTGCTCCCTGCCCGATCTCTGTAGCCCCAATCTGCATCTGTACGCTTCCGTCCTGGTTAAGAGAAAGGCGGCAGCCTGCAATTTCCAGAGAAATAGGCCATACACCTGTCTTATATGAAAATACAGAAACACCGACACCTCTTCGGATATCCCCTGTCTGATCCACATATTCTTTCCGTTTTTCATCCCAGTGTATATATTCAGCACCCTTTTCCAGACATTCAAAAATACCATTTGTATTTGCGGCGATCGGTTTCAGGTATGCGTCCTCATAGTATCCGTGGATCAGGTTTTTCTTTCGGAATTCCAGCGGATCCATATGGATTTCTTTTGCTATATCATCCATAAAGCACTCAATAGCAAAAGCAGCCTGCGGAATTCCGTAAGCACGCATAGCGCCTGCTGTCGGGCTGTTTGTATAAATGGTATACGCTTCTCCTCTTATATTCGGGCAGGCATACTGCAGTCTCCAGGCGGTTAATCCATTGGCAGCAATTGCATGACCATGAGAAGCATAAGCACCCTGATTAGAGTATGCGTTCATCTCTTTTGCCACAAGACGTCCATCTTTATCTACTCCCGCAGTCAGATCATATTCAATTGAGTGACGTGTTCTGGTATTTCGGAACGTCTCTTCTCTGGAAATATCCAGCTTCACCGGACGACCTCCCACCTGCATCGTCAAAAAAGCGTTCAGCGGCTCATACAGCACATCCTGTTTGTTTCCGAAGCCTCCGCCAATATAAGGTTTAATCACTCTTACCCTGCCCCAGGGAATACCCAGAGCCTGACCGATCACACGCCTTACAATATGGGGAATCTGAGTGGAAGTAACTACCACAACCCTTCCCTTTTCCATATAGGCAAAGGAAATCGGGTTTTCAATATGACAATGCTGTACGATCGGAGTTTTATAGCTTCTTTTTACAACAGTTTCAGATTCCTCCAGCCCCTTGTCGACATCCCCGATAAAAAAGTTTGAACGTGCCAATACGTTGTCTTTTTTATCAAAGTGAATAGGCGGGTTGCTTCCATACATGGATTTACGCGGGTGGATTTCCACCGGATATTCTTCATATTCTACTTTGATCAGCTTCAGTGCACGGGATGCAGTCACTTCATCCTCTGCCACCACTGTTGCAATATCATCCCCATAGTAGCGGATACGTCCGGTAAGAATATTTCTGTCTGCTATATCCTGATGAGCCGGCTCTACAGACCACGGATGTCCCGGTGTAGGATAACAATGATCCGGCACATCCTGAAAGGTAACCACCTTTACCACACCTGGAAGTGCCTCCGCCTCACTGGTGTCGATAGATGTTACAATCCCGTTTCCAATGGTAGAATGAAGGATCTTGGCAACCAGGCATCGGTCAAGAATCAAATCATCTGTAAACTTTGCTCTTCCTGTAACTTTTTCATAAGCATCTACTCTTGGAATACTCTTTCCAACCATCTCTTCACCTTCTTTTCTTTTTTTGCATAAATTCCGACGGACTGTCCCTGTAGCTCTTATCTCTGTTCGGATATAAAAAGCCGGACTACATCCCAGGAGTTTGTGTTCCCCTCAGGACGATTGTCCGGCTCCGAACCATGCTACTTTCTTATAATGCGTATCCTGAATTTCTGTAAAACATCAGGAACATTTGACTTTTATTCATTTTAGCATATTATAAGTGGATTTTCCATTGATTTTTGTGAACTTTTTATTAATTTATTTTAAAATAATCCCACGTGTATCTGCAATCACATTCCGCGGACATTTTACAGCACAGTTTCCACAGGCAAGACAAAGCTCGTCATTGATAGCTGCCACATTGTCTGTAACTGCATCTGCATCTGCCGGACAGTTTTTTGCACAGATCCCACAGCCGATACAGCTGACTTCACAGACCTTCCTCGCCACCGCTCCCTTATCCTTATTGGAACATTTCACAAGGAACGGATTATCCGTGAGATGAATGTGAATGATATCCTGGGGACATACTTTCACACAAAGGCCACAGCCAATACATTTGGTTTCATCTATTTCAGCCACCCCATATGCATTATAAAAAACAGCATCCTTTCTGCAGGCCTCCATGCAGGAGGAACAAGTCATACAGCCATAGGAACAACTCTGACAGCGTTCCCCGCCGTTACATGCAACATAGGCCGTCTTTTTTGGAAATCTTGCCATTGATCATTCCCCCTTCTTTTTTCTTTCATATGGTGTATTTACAAGAGGAAGGCTGGTACGGTACTGTCCGTCATATTTATAATATGCTCCTGCAATAGCCGGCGCTGTAGGGATAGAAGTGATCTCGCCGATACCGATAGCTCCCTCCGCTACTTTCAGCCCTTCTTTTTCCACAATGATGCTTTCTACTTCCGGCGCCTGGTTGGCACGGAAAAGACCGAGTGTACCATATTTATTCTGAGGTTTGCAGTCCTTCAGCCCATACTCCTCTGTAAGAGCAAAGCCTGCTGACATTACCACGCCGCCCTCGATCTGTCCTTCCACAGAAAGAGGATTCACCGCACGGCCTACATCATGGGCTGCAACAATTTTTTCAATCTTTCCATTTTTATCCAGGATACATACCTGAGTTGCATAACCGTAAGCCACATGAGAAACGGGATTTTTTACATCGGATCCCATTGCGTCTGTCTTTGCCAGATATTCTCCCAGATACTCACAACCTTCCAGTTCCTGAAGGCTTTTTTCTTTCAGATCTTCGCGAAGCTTCTCACATGCCCGACGGCACGCTTCACCGGTAACAAGAGTCTGACGGGATCCGGAAGTAGTTCCGGAATCCGGTGCGTTATAGGTATTGGAAGCATCATAATAGATCTGATTCCGTTTCAGTCCAAGCTGTTCTGTTACCATCTGTACCAGTACCGTTCCAAGTCCCTGACCGATGCAGGAGGCTCCGGAATGGATTTCTACTCTTCCGTCATGGACATATAATTTACAGCGTCCCCAATCCGGAAGTCCTACACCCACTCCGGCGTTTTTCATTGCACAGGCAATTCCGGCATAAGGATGGCTTTCGTAAACATCTTTCACTGCTTCCAGCGTTTCTGCAAGCCCTGTAGAATCATCTACCAGCTGACCGTTAGGAAGCTCCTGGCCTGGGCGGATAGCATTGCGGTAACGGATCTCCCATGGAGAAATCCCCACTTTTTCCGCCATTTTTGTCAACAGCATTTCCACGCCGAAGCAAGTCTGTGTCACGCCAAATCCCCGGAAGGCGCCTGCCGGCGGATTGTTTGTATAATATGCCTTTCCATCAATGTCAAAATTCTGGTAATTGTAAGGACCGGAGGCATGTGTACACGCTCTCTGAAGTACCGGGCCTCCAAGAGATGCATATGCTCCCGTATCAGCAATAACTGTGGCTTTTACTCCTCGGATGATTCCGTTTTCATCACAGCCCATAGTAAATTCCATATCCATAGGGTGACGCTTGGGATGAATCAGGATGCTTTCCTCTCTGGTAAGTTTTACCTTCACCGGACGTTTGGTAAGATAAGCAATCATTCCGGCATGATGCTGAACAGTCACATCTTCTTTTCCGCCAAATCCGCCTCCTACCAGTTTATTGCGTACCTTTACTTTTTCCGCAGGAAGTCCCAGAAACGCCATACATTCATGCTGTGTATCGTATACGCCCTGGTCTGTAGAATAAATGATCACACCGTCCTCTCCGTCCGGTTTAGCTACCGCGCATTCCGGCTCCAGAAAGGCATGTTCTGTCCATGGTGTATGGAATTTTTCACTAAGTACATATTTAGATTCTTCAATCGCTTTATCTGCATCCCCACGATGTACATGCCAGTGAGCAAGAAGATTTCCATCCCCATGCACCAGAGGCGCATCTTCCTTCATAGCTTCATAGGGATCACGGACCATGGGAAGTTCTTCATATTCTATCTTGATAAGTTTCTTTGCTTTTTCTACAATTTCCGGAGTCTCTGCCGCCACAAGTGCAATGGCATCTCCCAGATAATGGGTGATCTTGCCAACGGGGATCAGACCATCCCAGTCCTGTTTCAGATGACCTACCTTTACGCTTCCCGGAATGTCTTCTGCAGTAAATACGCCGACCACTCCCGGAAGAGCCTTTGCTTTCTCCGTATCAATAGATTTTACAAGCGCTCTTGGATAAGCGGAACGAAGAGCGCTTCCATAGATCATGCCCTCTTCGTAAACATCGTCCGGATACTGTCCGTAACCCAGAACCTTTTCGCGGACATCCACTCTGGGAACACGGTCTCCCAGTTTCCATGTATATTCTTTTTTCTCAGGAAGCCCTTCTCTTTTGTATTTTGCAGCAAGCAGGATACCGTCAATGATCTTTTTGTATCCTGTACAGCGGCAGATATTATTTCGGATCGCATGAGCTGCCTGAGCACGGGTAGGATCTGGATTCTGGTCGATCAAACCTTTGGCACTAATGACCATACCCGGTATACAGAAGCCGCACTGCACTGCCCCTGCCTCTCCAAAGGCACGGTCATAAATCTCTTTTTCTTCTTCTGAAAATCCTTCTACAGTAAGTATATGTCGGCCTTCCATCATAGAAAGAGAGGGAATACAGGCTTTTTGCGGTTTTCCATCGATCAGCACATGACAGGTTCCGCAGGCGCCTTCGCTGCAGCCGTCTTTTACCGAAGTAAAGTGGAGTCTGTCGCGAAGGAAACGGAGAAGTTTCATATCCTGCTCTTCCTGATATTCTTTTCCATTTACATAAAAACTGAACATAGAATTCCTCCTAACATATATTCAGCATAAGCGCATCCCTGTGCAGAACACAGAGACACGCTCACTTTTCTTTACTTTCTGATCAGATTATTTATTTGTACAACAGATAGGAATAGTCATTGATCACAGCCAGGATCAGGTCGCGGATTCCTGCCGGAACAGTGTCTGCCGGATCGTCAACTTTGCAGTCTGTGGTGTTTCCAAGGAATCTTACTCTGCATTCCTTTGTTTCTGCATTCAGTACGGCGAAACCGTCGTTTGTACTGTCATCCATGTCCTCAGCCTTTGCAAACAGTGTAAATTTGTCTTTATAAGGAGCGCTTGCATATGGGCAGAAGGTCTTACAGTTGCCGCATTCATTACACATATAATCTACATGGATCACCTGTGCCATTTCCATTCCGGGAACCTTAATGGAAATATTTGCTCTGTTTGGACATACATCTACACAGTTCTCGCAGACTTTGCTGCAGGAAAGACATCTCTGACTTTCTTTTTCAGCTTCTTTCTCTTCTTTCAGAATACCTTTCTTTTCGTAGCATTCTGCGTCTGTACCGGTAACTGCTCTGTCAGAAACAACAGAGGTACCCAGAATTGCTTTTGCAACGATCTGTACATCGCGGATCGCCTCAACGATGGTAGCAGCGCCTTTTGCTCCGTCACCTGCCAGATATACGTCTTTCACACTGGTTTCCAGAGTTTCCTGATTCAGTTTTGCTTTTCCTCTTTCATTTACATTGATACCGTTTGCTTCATAGAACTCTGTAGGAACTTTTTCACCAACTGCTACGATCACAGTATCTGCAGGTACCTCAACGATCTCGTCTGTCTCTGTTACACCGGCTCTTCCGGAAGCGTCCACAGCGCCAAGCTCCATCTTCTTGCAGATCAGAGTTCCGTTTTCCAGACTTACCGGAGAAAGGAGTTCTTTAAATTCTACTCCTTCTTCCAGAACCTCCAGAAGCTCATCTTCTGCAGCAGGCATATAGCGTTTGGTCCTTCTGTATACCAGATAAACATGCTCAACGCCTTCGGTGCGTTTGGCTGCTCTTGCAGTATCCATGGCTGTATTACCGCCGCCAATAACAACTACGTTCTTTCCAAGGTCAACCTTACCGTCATTTACCTTAAAGTCTGCCAGGAATTTCAGAGCATTTACTGTTTCCCCTTTTTCCAGTTTCAGTGTGCCAGGTTTGTTTGCACCTGTTGCAAGGATCACCGCATCATATCCTTCTGCTTTGATATCTGCCACAGAAGTTATCTCTGTATTCGTGCGGATCTCCACGCCCATTTTTTCGATAAAGGAAATATCTTTGTCAATAGCTGCTTCCGGAATACGGAATCCCGGGATCACATAACGGATCACACCACCAAGTTTGGCTTCTTTTTCAAAAATTGTAACAGAAGCGCCTGCTCTTGCAAGGAAATAAGCTGCTGCAATACCTGCAGGGCCGCCGCCTACGATGGCAACCTTCTTACCATTTCTCTCTCCTGCATGGATCTCGCCGATCACTTCATCATAACCTTTTTCCGCTGCAAGAAGTTTGGTTCCGCGGATATTTACAGATTCCTCATAGAAGTTTCTGGTACATTTATACATGCAGTTATGAGCGCACAGAGTACCTGTAATAAACGGAAGCGCATTTTTGTCAAGGATCACACGGAGAGCTTCCGCATATTTCTCTTCTCCTGCAAGCGCGATATATTCCGGAATATCCTGATGGATTGGACATCCTCCCTGACATGGAGCAAAATAGCAGTTCAGAAGAGGAACTGTCTCATCGCTCTTTCTGTTTGGAAGAGGTTTGATATTCTTTACATGATGAGGATCTTTTTTTGCATCCTCAGCAAGTTTTTCCAGAGCCTCTACGTCAATTCCTGTCCATGGTTTCACACCGTCTGCCATAACCTTTTTTGCCATCTGGGTGAATCTCTGATATCCTCCGGTCTTGAGGATTGTTGTGGCAACTGTTACTGGCCATACACCGCAGCCTACGATTCTGTCAATGTTATAGAAGTCTGCACCACCGGAATATGCAATACGCAGTTTTCCGTCAAATTCTCTGGAAAGCATGGCTGCCAGAGAAATAGAAAGCGGGAATAGAGATTTTCCGGACATATACATTTCTTCGCTTGGAAGCTCATTTCTGGTCACGTCTACCGGGAAGGTGTTTGTGATCTTAACGCCAAAGGCAAGGTTCAGCTCATCTGCCAGAGCCTGAAGACGTTTGAACATCGGAATGGCATCCTTATACTGAAGGTCATCCTTAAAGTGGAAATCACCAAACATCATGTAATCGTAGCCCATGTCATCCATGGTCTTTCTTGCAAATTCATAGCCAAGAAGAGTCGGATTACATTTAATAAAGGTGTTCAGGTGTTTTTCTTTAAAAAGATGATTTGCAATACTCTCGATCTCATTTGGAGGACATCCATGAAGTGTAGAGATTGTAGCAGAATTACAGATTTCTGAAGGAATTGCTTCAATATCTTCTTTTGTCACCTTTTCAAATTTATCTGCATTATCAAGAAGCCACTGTCTGCATTCTTTGAATATATCTGTATCCTTTGCATCTTTCATGCTGTCGATAAAGGTATCGATCTTTTTCTCCTTGATGCCTGCAAGGTCATAACCTACAGAAATGTTAAATTGAAATCCGTCTGTTCCTCCAAGGCCGAATTCCTTTGCCATTACATGAAGGATGAACCATGCCTTAATATACTCTCCCATAGCCTGCGGAACATAAAGTTCTGTAGACCACTCACAGTTATAACATTCGTCTTCTGCAAGGATACATGGTCTGCTGATACATGCAGCCAGTTCGTCTCCGTCCATTTTCTGAACAGTCTTCAGTTCAAAGAATCTTGCTCCTGCGTAATAGGAAGCAACAATATTCTGTGCAAGCTGGGTGTTCGGGCCTGCCGCAGGTCCAATAGGCGTTTCCAGATTTCTTCCGAAAATCTCCATAGCCTTGGCAGTATCTGCCTGATATGCTCTGTGTACGCCAAATACAGTATTTTTTTCTTTATGCTCAGTTAAAACCCAGTCCATTAACTGTCCAAAGGACATACAGGTCATTTTTTCACTCATTGTTTTTACCTCCCAGATGATAGTTCTATATTTATTTACCAGCGTTAATGTCGTCAGCAAGCTCTTTTGCAGCCTGACGGCAATCCGCCATCATCTTCGCCTCGTCACAGACAAGAACTTCACGGTCTTTCATCAGAACCTTTCCGTTACATACGGTAGTCTGCACCATTGCTCCTGTAGTACCGAAAAGAAGATGTCCGTTTACATTATCCGCACGCATCGGTGTCAAAGGATCATAGTCAACAACGATCACATCTGCTGCCGCACCGTTTTTCAGAACGCCCAGTTCTTTTTTAAAGTAACGGTTTGCAATCTTTGCATTTCCTTCAAACAGCATCTGCGGAACCTCTCCCCATGCAGCGTTCGGATCGCAGAGATGATGTTTATGCAGAATGTTTGCCACCTTCCAGGATTCTGTCATATCATGGGTGTAGCCGTCTGTACCAAGACCGGTAAGAACCCCCTTGTGAACCAGTGCCATGGTTGGAGGACATCCGCAGGCATTGCCCATATTAGATTCCGGATTATGTACCACCATGGTATCTGTATCTTTGATAAGATCCATTTCATGCTCATTGATATAGATACAGTGACCCAGAAGAGTTTTTGGTCCAAGGATATTCCAGTCATAAAGGCGGTCCACAATCCGTTTGCTGTGCTCTTTCAGGCACTGATGAAGATCATAGATTCCTTCTGCCACATGAATATGATAACCAACACCTTCCGGTTTCAGCTCATTGCACAGAGCCATGGTTTCATCAGAAATGGTAAAGGATGCATGCATACCCATCATTCCTGCAATCATATCGCTGTCATCTGCAAGAGCATGTTTGATAAAGTTTACGTTTTCCATTACAGATTCTCTGGATTTCTCCATACCGTCACGGTCTGAGATCTCATAGCAGAGACAGGTACGAATTCCCAGATCCTTTGCAGCCTCCTCAATTGCAAACAGGGAACCTGTGATATGTCCGAAGCTTGCATGATGGTCAAATACAGTTGTCACACCGTTTTTAATAGAATCAATGTATGTGGCATATGCAGACAATTTTGTCTGTTCCAGTGTCAGATGACGGTCGATGGTCCACCATTGTCCATCAAGTATATCCAGAAATCCCTGTGGGTTGTATCCTTTAATGCTCAGACCTCTGGCAAAAGCACTGTAAATATGCTCATGAGCGTTAATATACGCCGGCATGATCACTCCGCCCTTCGCATCAATAAATTCCGCATCCGGATAAGCAGCCTTTACAGTCTCCAGTTCTCCCACCATGACAATTGTATTTCCATCCATAGCAACTGCACCATTTTCAATAAAAGGATTGGATGCATCTCTTGTAATCATTCTGCCATTACCAATAATAAGCATAATATAACCCTCCTTAACTTGTATAATTCTTCTAACTACTTTCTGTTATCGTTCAGTTCTTTTAGGAATTTTATACTATTAATGTATCACATTTTTTATTCCATTTCAATAGTAAATCTTAAAAATATTTTTTTATTCTAAAAAATTTTGTATTATTTTCAAACAAAAAAACTGTGCCAGAAAGCAGTTTTTATATAGAAAATGCTTTCTGCACACAGCTTTTATTTTTTTACAGTTCTTTTTTCAATTCCAGAAGCTTTCTATTTTTCATCCACAAAGACGCATCCACCTGTACCAGATACCCATGAGCATTTTTTACATGCCAGCTATAAAAATCTCTTTCCGGATGTCCGTAGGCTTCCATTATATTCATAATACTCCCTCCATGGACTACTACGGCTACAGCATTTACCTTTTCTCGTATACAGGCTGTCACTACCCGTGAGAAACCTTCCAGCGTCCTTCTCCTAAAACTCTCTCTGCTTTCCCCCCCAGGAAAAGGAAGCGTTCCGCCACTATCTATCCAATCCTGATATTCCTGATTTCCTGACAATTCGCGATAATTTTTATTTTCGAAAGTTCCAAAATCACACTCTGAAAGCTGATCTATGATCCGCAGTCTTTTTTGAGGAAAAAGCAGCTCTGCCGTTTCCCGGCACCGGATCATTGGACTTACAAACACCTCATCCGGAACGCCATAGGAAATTTTTTTTATCTCTTCTCGTCCTTCCGGGCACAGCGGCTCGTCTGTTGTCCCAATATACCGTTGGTATTTATTACCTTCTGTCATTCCATGACGAATCAGATAAATATCAGGCATTCTTGATCACCATCCCTATACCGCAGACCACCCTGATCACTCTTTTACTGTAAGCAGCCAGATCTGTACAGACTCTTCCTACAGCTTCCCGATACGCACGATCAAAGGCATCTACAGGAACCACACCGTAACCTACCTCATCAGATACCAGAATAACATCAGGATTGTTCCGTATTAACGCCGCTGCCAGATGCTGTACTTCTCTGCCCTGTTCCAGTTCTTTTTTAATGAATTGATGGAAACCCAGAACCCCCTGAGCGTTCATCAGTTCTTCTTCTGTCATTTTCTCTCCCTGGATCCATTGGATTCCAGGATATGTTTTTTTTGCAAGATCCGCTTTTCCCTGAAAAGCGCCTCCGATCATCATTTCCATAACAAACTCCTTTATAGTGGAAAAGCAGATGCCACCGCGATCACCAGAGCCATCCCCACCTCACAGAGACAGAGAAACCAGCCGGAAAGATCTCCTGTAGTACCTCCAAAATACTTCATCGCCATATATCTGTAATAAAAATACACCAGGCAGGCAGTCAGAAATGCTGCACCTCCGATTACCGGATAAATCCAGATCATCAGTCCACAAAGAATCACTAAATACACCACCAGTATATTGCGCACAATCCCATCCTCTGATTTTCTGGAAAATTCCGCCACAGTCCCCTCTTCTTTTGCCTTTGGAAGTGTAAGCACGCCGATTCCTGAAAAACAGCGTGATACCATAAATCCTAATGCCATTATCATAGTCAGGCGAACATCAAAACAAATCTCACTCCAGGCTCCCAGCCAACAAAGAAAATAGACACAGGCAGTGATCACCGCAAAAGCCCCTGCATGGGAATCTTTCAGGATTTCCAACCGCCTTTTCCTCTCCTGCCAGGAGCTTAAAGCATCTGCTGTATCCAGAAGTCCGTCTACATGGATTCCTCCTGTTACCAGTACAGGAAGCACCGTCAGGATCACAGACAGAAACAAAACGTTTATCCCCAGATATCCAGCTGCCCAGGATGCCGCAAGAATCAGTGCTCCAATGGCTGTACCAATAAATGGAAAAAAACAGAACATATACTTCATATTTTCTTTTGTCCACTCTGCCTGAGGCATGGGAATTTTGGAAAACATGGAAAATGCAATCTTAAAACTGTTCCACAGACTTTTCACAAAAATCCTCTCCCTTCTTATAATATACAGGAATTCCATAGACAACCTCTACCACCGTATCTGCCATCCTGGCAAGTCTCCGGTTAATATTTCCCAGTACACGCCGATAGTTTTCTGTCTCTTCTTCGTAGGTATCAGCTTCAGAAAAAATCTCATTTGTTACAATGATCAGATCTTCCGCCTGGTTTTTCAGACTTTCCACTCCCTGGAGAATCTCGTCCTCTGTTTTTTCTCCTGCACCATCTTCCCGAAAAATTTCATTGGCAGTCAGATTGGACATACATTCCAAAAGAACTGTACATCCGGAAGGGATCTGTACATTTTTCAATCCCACATAACACTCTTCTGTATCAAACCCCTTACCTGCGCGCATCTTCCTGTGGCGAAGTACCCTTTTTTTGCTTTCCTGGTCAAAAGGGTACATCGTCGCAATATATATTCGTTTTTTTTCTCCGCAGGCAAGTACACAGTCTTCAGCAAAAGCCGATTTTCCGCTTCCACTTCCGCCGGTTACAAGAATCATCATTTAAGTAAACTCCTCATACTGCTCTACTTTGATTTCCTCAAAGGTACTCATAGATTCATATACCGCTATTCCCATATCCATAAACGGGAATAAAGCTACTGCTCCGCTCCCTTCTCCAAGACACAGATCTCCGTGGATCACTGCCTCTTTCTTCAGTGCTTTCAGGATCAGAACCGCTGCAGGCTCCTTAGAAACATGAGATGCAATCATATAATCTCTGGTAAGAGGACAGATTCTCTGTGCTGCAAGGGCTGCCACACAGGAAATAAATCCGTCGATCACCACCGGGATGTGCATGGCTGCTCCTCCCAGGAACACACCTGCCATTCCTGCAATATCCAGTCCTCCCACTTTTGCAAGTACATCTATAGGATCCTGAGGATCCGGCCGGTTCAGCTCCACTGCTTTTTTTATTGCATTCACTTTTCGCTTCAGGCCTTCGCTGGAAAGACCAGCTCCCCGTCCAGTCATTGTTTCAACCGGCTGGTCCAGAAGAACAGAGGCTACCGCACTGCTGGTGGTAGTATTTCCAATTCCCATCTCCCCGGTTGCGATCAGAGCATATCCCTGTTCCTTCAGCCGCCTTACCATTTCAATACCGGCCTCAATTCCCCGCACAGCCTCTTCCCTTGTCATAGCAGGCTCTTTTGCCATATTTCTGGTTCCATTCATAACCTTCAGATCTTTTGGAACCTTAGTATCAGAAACCATACCTACATCTACCGGAAAAACGTCCGTTCCGCATTGTCGGCACATGACACAGGCAGACGTATCTCCCTGCAGAAAATTCTCTGCAACAATAGCTGTCACTTCCTGTCCAGTCTGAGTCACACCTTCTTCCACAACGCCATTATCCGCACACATTGCCACAAGAGCCCGCTTTTTTATATTGATGTCTGCAGAACCTGTGATCCCCGCGATCTGCATGACCAGCTCCTCCATTTTTCCCAGAGAATGAAGGGGCTTTGCAATACTGTCCCATCTTTTCTGCGCCGCTGAGACTGCCTGCTCGTCAATCGGACAAATCTGTTCCTTTATTTCCTCAAGTGTCATTTTCTGTTTCCTTCCCTTCTGCACTGTATTTACTGCTTTCCACTCTGTTTACAATATCTTTTATTTTCCTGTAGTAAAAACAAAAAATTTACTGAATATATAGTTCAGTGCAAGGACAATAAACTGTGTTGCAAATTTTCCCAGCATATCATTCATATGTATGATCTCCACCAGCAGCCATACACCGCCCACCTCTATGACCATAGTAACAAGACGGGCACTTATAAATTTTATAAAAGGCTGCACATGATCTTTTATGGTTTTACACTTATCCTGAAAAACAAATTTTGAATTCACCACATAGGCAAACAGGATTGCTGTAATAATCGATATCACATTTGCAGCGGTCAGCTGTACATTCAGCTTTCTCAGCACATAAAAACAAATCAGATTTACCAGCGTCGTACACCCGCCAAAAAACACATACCTTATTACATCATTCCTGTAAAACCGAAGGATCATATTCTTTATTTTATCCATCTTCTGCTCCTGTATCACTGTTGTTCACTCTGCCTGTATTTTCACATTGGTAAACGATTATACAGAATCATGCCGTGCATGTTCCGACACGTCCTTACTTCCTCTGATGATCTGTGAAATAATATAACGAGGACGCCGTTTTATCTCCTCATAAATCTTGGCAATATAATATCCAATGATTCCCAGACTCAGCATGATCGCACTGCCTATTAGAAGCAGCACCATCATGATCGTTGTATATCCCTCCACTGCATGACCGGTAAAATACTGGATCAACGAGTATACGATCAACGCCAGAGACAGAAGAAAGCAGATGCCGCCTCCCACGGTTACAAACTGCAGGGGAACTGTAGTAAATGCCACAATATTGGTAAAAGCATATTTTACCAGAGACCAGGCAGACCATTTGGATTCTCCTGCCTCTCTCTCCCGTACCTCAAACTGAACAGATGTTGTTTTATATCCCACCCAGGAGGAAGTTGCGCGGAAAAACATATTTCTCTCCGGCATGGAAAGAATACTGTTAACAGCTTTCCGGTCCATCAGTTTAAAATCCGAGGCATTCTGCATATTTACTTTAGTCGCCTTTGACATGATCCCATAAAAAAATCCTGCACATTTTTTGTGAATCAGACTTTCCTTTCCTCTGGTGGATTTTACACCTTCAATCACCTCATAGCCCTGCTTCCAGAGATGATACATTTCTACTAATGTCTGAGGCGGATGCTGAAGATCACAGTCCATCACTGCCACCGCATCACCGGATGCCTGGGCAAGACCTGCGAAAACAGCCGCTTCCTTACCAAAATTTCTGGAAAAATGAACACCAAGGATATGTGGATCCTCTGCCCCTGCTTTCTCAATCTCATTCCAGGTACGGTCCCGGGAACCATCATCCACCAGCACCAGTTCGTACTCAATTTCTGCTTCCGTAAGTATCTGGCGTAAAACGCTGCAGGTTTTTTGAATCATAAGCTCTTCGTTATATGCCGGAAGCACTACTGATAAAACGCTCATAGTTTCTGTACCTTCTTTTTATTTCTTCTAAAAAATACCAGACCAATGTAACACAGAGCCCCTGCAAAAGTCAAGCACAGCCCCGGGATCAAAAACGGTGTACAGTACGCCAGCTGAATCTCATGTTCTCCTGCCTCCAGCATTAATCCCATATACATAGTATTTGCCTGGATCAAGTCAGTCTCTTTTCCATCTACATAGGCACGGAAGCCTTTACTGTACGGAAGTGACAGTACCAACGCCTTTGGTTCTGATAAAGAAATTTTTCCGGTTATTCTATTTGTATCTACGGAAATATCTGTAAGGATATCCTCCTTCAGCTTTTCTGTCTGTTCTGTAATCTTATCCATAGGCTGGCAGACAATGCGAAGATCTTCAAATGTATAGACTCCTGTCTTTTCAAACGTAAGCGTTATCGAGGTTTTTCCTTTTTTTCCATATCCCGTATTACAGAGGAAATTGTGTTTTCCACTGTAAGCATTATATTTATCTGTAAAAATACGAATAGTTTTGTCTGGAAACTGACCTCCCACATTTACCGATGCTTTCTGGCTTTCTTTCCAGTATCTCCAATGACTGTCCTGATGAATGACCTGATTTTTTTCATATCGGGACATTTTTTCCCATTTTTTCTCACTGACTGTCTCTCGAGGAGAAAGCCCATCATAATCAAGACCTTCTGCAATCAGATAGGTTTCACTGTTATCCAGCCCCTGAAAGACCAGTTCCAGTTCTGCCCCTTCTTTTGTTACTTTAATCTTTCCATCCTTCAGACTGCATCCCTTCCCCTTTTTTATCTCAAACGGGATCTCCTGATCTGTAAATTCCAGATCTGCTTCTGAAAGCACAGCTTCTTCCACAATAACTCCCTGAAGAAGTGCCTGCTGTTTTTCCGTCACGCTCATCTTATCGTATTTTTCTCGTGGAATAAACGAGTCATACGTATAACCCAACGGTAAGCTGTCCCTGCTTTCAAACGCCTCATAGATATTGCTGTTTTTCTCTGCACTTCCGGTCAGCCAGTAATAACTATACGGAAGATAACGGTATTCCCCATTTTTTGTCACAAAATATTTTACAGAGGCAAGCCTGTCAAGAATGGTCCTTCCATCCAAATTATCATAATGCTGCTCCCAGGGAGTATTCAGATACATTTCATCAAAATATTTTCCAATACTTCCGCTGGCTACGCTGAAGTAATATGCCGTACTGTTTGTCCCCATCTGCATAGCTGAATTATCATAAGAAAGCGCATCCTGCTGATCATATCTGAAAATTGACTGATCATCTGTATCCAGAACTGCAAGATCTGTGCCGGACTCCAGTTTTTCCATAGCTTTTCCTCTGTCTGTAAACTCAGAAAGATAATTCTTTTCATAGGAATACTGATAATAAATATTAAAAACAATCCCGGCAGTCAGCAGGACACTGATCATCATACAAAGGTTTCTTTTTCTTACGAATATCGAACCATACAGCAGGATCACTGCTGTAGAAAATACAAGCAGAATCATTGCAGACATATTTCTTTCTGTCCGTGCCGCTTCCGGAAACAACGCCATACAGCAATAAATCATAAGAAAAACAAATACCCGCCTTTTTTCCACTCTGTCTAAAAGATAGAATTCAGGATATGCCTTTACAAAAATATAGGCGATCATCATGCCATATGCCCAAATCCATCGATTGGATACATAAGAAAAGCCATTTAATACATGTCCGGCAAAAGGCAGGAGCAAAAATATATTTAAAAGTACAAAGCCCCATTTCAGAGCTGTATTTTTCTTTCGTTTTGAAAACAGAACAAAAACGCCTGTCATAGCAATTGCCGTATATCCGGCAACTCCCCACTGGATCATATTTTCACCAATCAGGCATGTCAGGTATTTTTCATAATAGATTTTGTCATAAAGTATGGGAACATAGTTTTCTGCCTGAAAACGCCCTGTTCCAAATACAGGAAGGATCACCGGAAGAAGGATCACAGCAGCCAATAGTACTGCGATCATCGAATATCCCGCAAAAACAGCCAGCCATTTACCAATACATAAAAGACTTCTGTCCTGTTTACTGGTAAATACTACAAAATAATCAAATGCTGCATAAAGTACCATAAAGATTCCCAGCATATAAAAGAAATAAAAATTCGATACTCCTGCAAGCGCTACGGACCAGATAAATACATAAGGCTTTTCTTTTCTGTATATTTTATCTATTCCAAGAAGTATCAAGGGAAGATAAATCATGGGATTTGCAAAATACGGATGCTTCATAGATGCATAAATTGTCCACCCGGCAAAAATATAAACAAGCGATCCCAGCAAGGTTGCCTGATTTGAGTTTTTATGATAAAAGCAATATCTGCTGAAAGCGATCCCTGCCAAATAAATCCGTAAAAATATCAAAAAAGCATACAGATACTCTGTCTTATCTGCCGGTACCAGCACAGATAATAAAGTCAGCGGATCTCCAATCACATAATAATGAAGCGTTGTCAGAATGTCAGATCCATATCCTATATGCATATCCCACATGGGGATTTCCAGTTTATGTTCTATAAACAGCTGCTGCAGGATCTCTCTCAGATAATCTCCATAATATGCCAGAGAATTCAAATGCTGAGGAACTCCGTCATGACTCCAGATCAGTGATTTTCCATTCAGAAAAAAATGCATATAAAGAATTAATGCAATAACCCCAAATGCAAGGGTATAGACCAGATAATATGTTGTTCTTCTTTCCGTAGAAATCTTTTTTTTCATTCTCATCATAATAATATTTCCTCTAAAAAAGCCGCGGTACAATATTGTACCGCGGCTCCTGATCTGAAATTATTCAGCATCTGCTCCATAAAGAGTGATGAGTTTGTTCAGATATTCATATCTAGCCTTAGCCTCTGCCTCATTCTTAGCAAACAGTCTTTCAGCCTTTTCAGGATTCTGACGTTTCAGAGAGTTGTAACGAACCTCACCGTCAAGGAATGCCTGATAGTCTTCCATATTCGGAGCTTTGGAATCAAGTGTGAACTTGTTCTCTGCTGCCGGGTTGAAGCGGAAGTTGTGCCAGTATCCGCACTTAACTGCCAGTTCTTCCTCGGTCTGAGCCTTGGACATACCCTTCTTGATACCATGGTTGATACATGGAGCATATGCAATGATCAGAGACGGTCCCGGATAAGCCTCAGCCTCAGCAATTGCTTTTACAGTCTGGTTGAAGTCAGCGCCCATAGAGATCTGTGCTACATATACATAGCCATAGCTCATAGCGATGGAAGCCATATCTTTCTTCTTCACTTCTTTACCGCCTGCAGCGAACTGAGCAATTGCACCTGTCGGTGTAGATTTGGAGGACTGTCCGCCAGTATTGGAATAAACCTCTGTGTCGAATACCATAACGTTGATGTCACGTCCGCTTGCGAGAACATGGTCAACACCGCCAAATCCGATATCGTAAGCCCATCCGTCACCACCGAAGATCCACTGGGATTTCTTGGACAGATAATCTTTCTGTACAAGGATTTCCTGAGCTGCATCACATCCGCATGCTTCCAGAGCTGCTACCAGTTTATCTGTAGCTGTTCCGTTTGTAGCACCTACAGAGAATGTATCCAGCCATTCCTGAGCAGCTGCTTTCACATCTTCTTTATCTGTAGCTGCAGCAAGAGCCTCAACTTTATCTTTCAGACCGTCACGGATTGCTTTCTGTGCAAGAAGCATACCATAACCAAACTCAGCGTTATCTTCGAACAGAGAGTTGGACCATGCCGGACCCTGTCCCTTAGCATTTACTGTGTATGGTGTGGACGGTGAAGAGTTACCCCAGATAGAGGAACATCCTGTTGCATTTGCAATGTACATTCTGTCACCGAAAAGCTGAGTGATCAGTTTTGCATATGGTGTCTCACCACATCCTGCACAAGCTCCGGAGAACTCAAGCAGCGGCTGTTTGAACTGGCTTCCCTTAACAGTTGTCTCTTTGAATTTCTCAATTACATCTTCTTTAACCGGAAGCTGTACACCATAATCAAAGAATTTCTGTGCGCCTGCGTTTGCTTCCATGTTTTCCATAACAAGAGCCTTAGCTCCCTTCTTGCCAGGACATACATTTGCACAGGAACCGCAGCCTGTACAGTCATAAGCAGAAACAGTCATTGTAAATTTATAATCTTTCATACCAGTCATCGGCAGAGTAACCATACCTTCTGGTGCATTTGCTGCCTCTTCCTCAGTAAGAGCTACCGGACGGATAACTGCATGTGGACATACATATGCACAACGGTTACACTGGATACAGTTCTCTGGCTGCCATACCGGAATATTTACAGCGATACCACGTTTCTCGTATGCGGATGAACCGGACGGAGTAGTACCATCTACATAATCTTTGAATGCAGATACAGGCAGGGAATTACCTTCCTGAGCGTTTACCTTAGCCTGGATGTTGTTAACGAAGTCAACAACGTCTGCTCTTCCCTCTTCTGCATGAGTCATATGAAGACCTTCATCCTCAGCATCTTTCCAGCTTTCCGGAACCTGGATCTCAACAACCTGTTTTGCACCTGCATCGATAGCTGCCCAGTTTTTCTGAACAACGTCATCACCCTTACGTCCGTAAGTAGCCTTTGCTGCTGCTTTCATAAGGTCGATTGCCTGCTCTTCAGGAATGATTCCTGTAAGCTTGAAGAATGCAGACTGAAGAATTGTATTGATACGTGTTGGTCCCATGCCTGTCTCAATACCAATCTTAACACCGTCGATGGTGTAGAATTTAATATCGTGGTTGGCGATGAATGCTTTCACCTGACCCGGAAGGTGTTTCTCAAGTCCTTCCATATCCCATGGGCAGTTCAGAAGGAATGTACCGCCATCTACCAGCTCCTGAACCATGTTGTATTTGTTCACATAAGAAGGATTGTGACATGCAACAAAGTCTGCTGTATGGATCAGGTATGTGGATTTGATCGGTTTTTTACCAAAACGCAGGTGGGACATAGTAACACCGCCTGACTTCTTGGAGTCATAATCAAAGTAAGCCTGTGCATACATGTCTGTATTGTCACCGATGATCTTGATGGAGTTTTTGTTTGCTCCGACAGTACCGTCAGCACCAAGTCCCCAGAATTTACAGTTTGTTGTTCCTTCCGGAGTAGTAACAAGTGCAGCACCTGTCTCAAGAGAAAGATTTGTAACGTCATCAACGATACCAAGAGTAAATTTCTCTTTTGTTGTGTTCTCAAATACAGCTACGATCTGTGCCGGAGTTGTATCTTTGGAACCAAGGCCATAACGTCCGGAGAATACCGGAACATCCTTGAACTGGCTGTTCTTCAGAGCTGCAACAACATCTAACCACAGCGGCTCACCAAGAGCACCAGGCTCTTTTGTTCTGTCAAGAACAGTAATCTGCTTTACAGATGCAGGGAATGCTGCGATCAAAGCTTCTGCGCTGAATGGTCTGTAAAGACGAACCTTAACAACACCGACTTTTTTGCCTGCTGCTGCAAGGTAATCAATAGTTTCTTCAATGGTATCGTTTACAGAACCCATAGCTACCACTACATGCTCTGCATCTTCTGCACCATAGTAGTTGAAAAGTTTGTAGTCTGTTCCAATCTTCTCATTAACTTTATCCATGTACTCCTGTACAACTGCCGGAAGAGCATCGTAATACGGGTTACATGCTTCTCTTGCCTGGAAGAAGATATCCGGGTTCTGTGCAGAACCTCTCTGGCATGGATGGTTCGGATTCAGAGCATGTTTACGGAACTCTGCGATAGCATCCATATCAGCCATATCTTTCAGATCTTCATAATCCCATGTCTCGATTTTCTGGATTTCATGGGAAGTACGGAATCCATCAAAGAAGTTGATGAACGGAACTTTTCCCTTGATTGCTGCAAGGTGAGCAACCGGTGTCAGGTCCATTACTTCCTGTACGGAAGATTCACAGAGCATAGCACATCCTGTCTGACGGCATGCCATAACATCAGAGTGATCTCCAAAGATAGAAAGTGCGTGAGAAGCAAGTGCACGGGCAGATACATTGATAACGCCCGGAAGCTGCTCGCCTGCGATCTTATAAAGGTTCGGGATCATCAGAAGAAGACCCTGAGATGCTGTGTAAGTAGTTGTAAGAGCACCAGCTGCCAAAGAACCGTGAACTGCACCTGCAGCACCTGCCTCAGACTGCATCTCTGTAACCTGTACTTCCTGTCCGAAGATGTTCTTTCTTCCCTGGGTTGCCCACTCGTCTGTAGCTTCAGCCATAACAGATGAAGGGGTGATCGGATAAATAGCAGCTACATCAGAATAAGCATATGATGCATGAGCGGCTGCATGATTACCATCCATGGTTTTCATCTTTCTTGCCATAGTTTTCTTTTCCTCCTTAAAGGTATGATGAAAATTATTTCTAGACCGTTAAGCGATCTAAAATTCCGTATTTGATTATACCATATAATAATATTATTGTCCAACTGGATTCTGATTTTTTTTGTATACAACAAAAGAGAGTTCCGCCCTTTCCGCATGAAAATATGCCATGTGCAGACCTCTCTCTTTTGTTCATTTTATATATTGTCAAAAAGTTCCTGCAGGGATCTGCGTCTCAGCATCTTCCACAGTTCCTGCTGAATATCCGCCAGTTCTCTGTGAACAACACACGGAGTCTTATCCCTGTCATCTCTCACACACTGATAATGAGGATCCATACACTCAATAATCATAAGTTCCGGATCAATGGCTGTATACACATCAAACAATGTGATCTCTTCCGTTTTTCTGTCAAGAGAATATCCCCCATGAACGCCTCTGAATCCCTTTACAAGCTTTGCCTTCTGAAGTTTTTTCAGTATCTTATAAGCAAAGGGAGCCGTGATCTGTTCTTTTTCGCAGATTTCTCCTACGCTGAGTCTCTCTTCTCCTGCCAAAGCACGGATAACCCTTACTGCATAATCACATTCTCTTGTAATCAACATATCTACTGTCCTCTCTAATGTCTCTTATGTCCTGCCTCTTATGTTTTGCCAGTTTTTTCATACAAACTGTATCTATTTTTTGTCCGTACTGCTGCCATTTATATATGGCATCTAACGTTACTGCAATTTTGATTATAACAACAGCCTTGTAAAAATACAACATTTTTTTGAATAATCATCATTATTTTTCTGCAAATATCAACAAAAGTCCAAAAAGCAGGATCAGAATACCAAGTATACGTCTAAGCCATACACCAACTGACGCATAGGCCGGATTTTTGATCAAACGGTCTACATAACTATAGCCGATCCCGGTGCCTACTAAAAGCACGCTGTGCCCCAATGCATAAAGTACCATCAGAAATACTCCCCACCAGGCATTTCTTCCCAGTCTGGCTACTAACGCCAAAAGTGCAACCATAACCGGAATTGCACAGTGAGAAGCAAAAACACCTCCGACAGCTCCGGTCAGAAATGCCCCTGCATATCCTTTTTTTGTCATATGTTCTGACATATGGATATGAGGTATGATATTTACTATCCCAAAAACCTGCAGAGACATAAAGATCATTAGAATCCCCATCAAAAATGTCCACCAGTGTCCTGCCTCATGCAGAAGATGCCCGATGAAAGAGGCTGCCGAACCAAATATTCCAAAAGTCACAGCCATACCGGCTGCCATGGAAAGAGAAAGACGCACCGCCTTTTTACGGTCAGCATTCACTGCACCTACACATGCCAAAAGCATAGGAACTGACGCCAGGGAACACGGAGTAAAGGAGGTTAGTATCCCTGCTGCCAGGCTTAACAGCGGAGCCGCCCAGAGGTTTTCTGTCATCAGCTCAGTAAGTGTATTTATAATTTCCGTCATGTACAACAAACTCCCTTCTTTATAATAATGAATCTGTATTTTTCTCGTTCATTTCCTTTTGAAAGATGATTATAGCAGTATCTCTTTTATTTTTCAAGAAAATAAGGCTTGCAAAATCCACACTTTAAGGTACAATGGGAATGAGCTGCAAAAACAGCATTATATAAAAACATCAACGAAACCATAATGAAGAAAAGAGGTACCTTATGATTTCAGCAAATAACATCACACTGAGAGTTGGTAAAAAAGCTCTATTTGAAGATGTAAACATCAAATTTACAGAGGGAAACTGTTACGGTCTCATCGGCGCTAACGGCGCCGGAAAATCCACCTTCCTTAAAATCCTTTCCGGTCAGCTTGAGCCCACCAACGGAGATATCGTCATCACTCCAGGTCAGAGACTTTCTTTCCTGCAACAGGATCATTTCAAGTATGACACTTATCCTGTACTTGATACAGTCATCATGGGAAACGCAAGACTGTATGATATCATGAAAGAAAAAGAAGCCATTTATGCCAAGGAAGACTTTACAGACGAAGACGGCATCCGCGCAAGTGAACTGGAAGGTGAATTTGCAGAGATGAACGGATGGGAGGCGGAATCCGATGCCGCAACCCTTCTTAACGGTCTTGGCATCGAAACTGATCTTCACTATACTTTAATGTCAGAACTTACCGGAAGCCAGAAGGTAAAAGTTCTTCTTGCACAGGCTCTTTTTGGAAATCCTGATATCCTTCTCCTTGACGAGCCTACCAACCATCTGGATCTCCCGGCTATCGAATGGCTGGAAGAATTCCTGATTAATTTTGAAAACACTATCATTGTAGTATCCCATGACCGATATTTCCTTAACAAAGTCTGCACCCATACTGCCGACATTGACTATGGAAAGATTCAGCTTTATGCCGGAAACTACGATTTCTGGTTCGAATCCAGTCAGCTTCTGATCAAGCAGATGAAAGAAGCAAACAAGAAAAAAGAAGAAAAAATCAAAGAACTCCAGGAATTTATCTCCCGTTTCAGTGCCAATGCCTCCAAATCCAAACAGGCAACTTCCCGAAAACGTGCACTTGAAAAAATTCAATTGGATGAAATGCGTCCTTCCAGCCGTAAATATCCATACATCGACTTCCGTCCTAACCGTGAGATCGGAAACGAAGTACTTATGGTAGAAAACCTTTCTAAAACTATTGACGGCGTAAAAGTCCTGGACAATATTTCCTTTACCCTTGGACATGACGATAAAGTTGCCTTTGTAGGAGCAAACGAACAGGCTATCACCACCTTCTTCAAAATCCTTATGGGCGAAATGGAGCCGGACGAAGGAAATTATAAATGGGGTGTTACAACTTCTCAGGCATATTTTCCAAAGGATAACACAGCCGAATTTGATAATGATTTAACAATTACAGACTGGCTGACACAATATTCCGAGATCAAAGATGCTACTTATGTCCGCGGTTTCCTTGGACGTATGCTCTTCCCTGGAGAAGACGGTGTAAAACGTGTCAGAGTTCTTTCCGGTGGAGAAAAAGTCCGTTGTCTCCTCTCCAAGATGATGATCTCCGGCGCCAACATTCTTCTTCTTGACGAGCCTACCAACCATCTGGACATGGAATCAATCACAGCTTTAAACAACGGTTTGATCAAATTCCCGGGAGTTATTCTTTTCACTTCCCACGATCACCAGTTTGTGCAGACTACAGCTAACCGTATCATGGAAATCCTTCCTGACGGCAAGCTGATCGATAAAATCACTACCTATGACGAATATCTGGCAAGCGATGAAATGGCCAAGAAACGTCATGTTTATACTATGAATGAGGATGACGCAAACGACAACTGATATTCAGTACAGACAGACCAGTCCGTGCTGAAGTCCAAAAAACAGCAGACACCACTCAAACTGTGATGTCTGCTGTTTTTCCATTTGTAACTTCCAATAATTTTTCTATAGGAACCTTCAGAGTCAGACCAATTCTTCCTCCGCTGACATATATTTCCTGAAACTGCTCTGCCGAAGAATCAAAGATCACCGGATACTGTTTTTTCATTCCCAAAGGACTGCAGCCCCCTCTTACATATCCCGTAATCTTCAGGATATCTTTCACATGAATCATATCTACTGATTTTTCTCCCACTGCTCTGGCTGCAGCTTTCCTGTCTACTTCTTTTTCAATAGGTACCACAAACACATAATAAGCACCGCTTTTTCCCTCCATTACAAGGGTCTTAAAGGACTGTTCATAGGGTGCACCAATAAGATCTGCACTGTGACATCCATCAATAAATTCGTCACACTCATAAGGAAAAGCCTCATAGGGCACCTTCTTTCGATCCAGTAATCTCATAGCATTTGTTTTAGCCTCTTTTGCCATTGCGTCCTTCTTTCCGAAAATTTTTCTCTCCATGCTTTTTCCATGGGAGAATACTTTCTCTGTCTTCTTCTTCCATCATTTCTCTTATAATCTCTTCATCCAGTTCATCTTCGTCAATAGGATCCAACTCGTCATATAAATCCGCATCATCATAAAACTCCTCATTATCGCGGAAATCTTCATCATACAGATCTGCATAAAAAGAGTTTTTTCGATGACTGTCTGAAGAATGATCGTTCCGGCTTCCTCTCCATTCTTCCCTGCCTGAAAAATCCGGATTTTCCACCCTGACCGTATATGTTTTCTTCTTAGATGAATTTTTTGGATAGGGCCTTCTTCCATAAGAGTCATCATATGCATAAGAATCCAACGGAAGATCAAATTCTGGTTCTGATTTTTTACGCGGACGATAAATAATCGTTTTATCTGAATCAAGTCCATAATATGCTCCACGCCTCGTATGCTCCCCACCAACTTGAATATCCACAGGCCTTTCTCTCCGGGAAGAATTTCCTCTGGGACGAGGTTCCGTTTTTCTCAAAGGCTCTCTGTAAACAAAGTCGTCTGCATATTCTTTTTCCACAGACTTTTTCACCTTTTTCTTTACAGGTTTCACATATTCTTCCTCTTCTTCATACTCATCTATGTATTTCTTCTTATTTGTAGCAAACTGGATCAGCATTCCCAATGCCGCAAATGCTGCACTAAGTCCAATCCCATAAGGAAATTCCGCAAGTCCTCCCAGTTTCGCCAGAGCCATACCTGCCATAGCTCCTCCCAGGAGACTTGTTCCGGTAATAATCACTTCCCTTGCCCACTTTATTGCAAGACTTCCAATCCCTACGCCTGCAAGCAGACACACAAAAAACATCAGAGAAGTAGTCGGATGCAGCACATAGACAGCAATGCCCAATCCAAGACCTGCACCCATTACAAAAATACCGGCTTTATAGCTTATAAACACAATGATCGCCAGAACCACGCCTACTCCTGCTGACACTGCCAGCTGCATAGTCGTATCCCATATTCCCATTAAAAACGAAGCTCCATACCCCAGCCCCGCTCCTATCGCAAATCCAAACAGCATCATCCAAAACCGCAGCAGACGATACCCCAAAATACAGTTTATCACACCAAACACCAGCAAAACTCCAAATATAATCATCTGAATATCCGTTAAAGCAGATGATGTTCGAAGTCTTTCTATAATATCCATACCTCGAAGCAAGATATCCAGAATAGCATTCATACTCTTTTCCTCCATCACACATAAAATCAAAACATAAAATACATGGTCTTCATATTTTCAAGAAGCCCATAATGATATTCCACTGAACTAATCCCGTAAATTTGAAGGTAATATTCAGCTATATGATTAATATAACTTTCCTGGATCCATTCCCTGTAAGCTTCATTATACGCCTCCTGACTGCTGAATTTAAACCGAACCACTGCTGCACCATTATCCAGACGCATCTGACAGTATTCATAAAGAGCCTGTCTGTCATAATCCTCAAAACATCCCTGATTTAAAACATAAAAATTTTTGTCAGTTGCTGTGCACTCCGGCACAGGAAATTCCGATGATGCTGTATATATACGTTCATACTCTTCTGGAAAAGGACATAAATAATCATACATGGTGGTCTTATGTTCCAGCAGTTCCACTGCATCTCCTTCCAAAAACTCCGGCTGGTCTCCATTAGTAGCATCTACGTAATAATATTTTCCGTCAAGACGTACAATATTCCACGCATGCCCCTCTGTACTTCCGGCTGTATCTCCTTCCACATAGATACAAGGGATACCAAGTCTTTCCAAAATATACTGAACTGCCCTTGCATACCCGGCACAAACCGCCTGTTTTTTCCAGAACACTCCTGCAATATTCTGATCATCCTCTGTAGAGACATAATCTACAGTATCGATCAGGTAAGTATATACTTCTTTGATCTTTTCATAATCATTTGTCATACCTGTGGTTTGTGTACAAATTTCCTGAAACGCAGCCTCCATTGACTGCTGAATTTCCTGCATCTCCTGTTCAGTATATGTATACCCCGGCGAAAAACTGCAGTAATCTTTTCCCGGATATGAAGTCCGATAAACCGGCTGACGATTATGAATCCAAAACAGTTCCGGATGATCTTTCAGTATTCCATGATAGACTTTATCAACCAGAGCTTCATCTGCTGTGGTCAGATAAAATTCTTCTTTCCGCTGCCGAATCCCCTGAAACATTTCTCTGTACACTCTTTTCTCTTTGTCAGACAAAAGAGAAAAATAGTATTCCTGATGTCCCTCATCCGTCTGTGCAATGTTCTGTTTTCTAAGCTTCCGCACTTCTTCCGGTTCCGGATTTAACAATGCTTCTGCAAAATTCAGGACCGAATTACCATCTTCTCCAACCCATTTATCCCTCTGTATACAATAAGATACAAAACATAAAACTGCCAGGAGCAAAATAAGAATCAAGAATCCTTTACTCGGAAATCGTTTTCTCTTCATCCGATTCTCCTTTTTGAAAAATCATGCCCATGCGGCCGTATTCCAATCCGCATGGGCATATTTTTTATCTCTATAGATATCTTTGATCAGTCACTGAACACAATCTCAATGTCATCTGTTTCTGGTTTTCCCGGAAGAATTTCCGAAGTTCCATAAACAGAAGCATTCTGGTCAAGAATTGCCTGCAAAGTATCTGTCACTTCTACATTTCCATTGTCCCCACTGCCGTCAGAAAGAGCAGCATTGCTGTCATCTGCAGTATCCTCAAAAGTAACAATAACATCGTCATCTTCGTCACCGGAAACAAAAATTTCTTCTGATTCCAAAGCTTCCGTACCAGCTTCGTTCTCCTGAGAACTTCCGGAAGTAAATTCCGTATCTGCTCCCTGTGCTGGTGTAAAATCATCCGGAACTTCTGAATTGTCTGCTGAAGATCCATCGCTGAGCATCTGTGCCAGTTCTTCTTCTGTAGGATAAAAATCAGGCTGTCGGATGTACCGGAAACTTGCACCATATGCCTCGCCCACTGTTACACCATTTTTGCTGGAAGAACAATGAACTGCGATCCAGTCTCCCGCATCCGTCTGACCGCAGATAATACCTACATGATTATTGCTTCCTGCCTCCGGCCCGCTTTGGAATACAAGGTCTCCCGGCTGTGCATCCTGCTCACTTACCACATTGGCATTCAGCCATTGAGCAGATGTCCCGTCACCAATCGTTTCCTGCATATTCTGATCCAGATAGCCATTAATCACCGCCCAGGTAACAAAACCACTGCAGTCCAGTCCGTAAGCCCTTACTGTTCCTGTACTCGGACTGCCCTCTGCAGATACTTTTTCCGCACTCCCCCAGCTGGAGTCTTTACCGATTACTGTTGATTTACCGCCCCAGAAATAACCGACTTCTCCTACAAGAGAATAGGCTGCCGTAATAACGTTTACTCGTTCCTCCGACACATTTTCTCCCACACTCTGGCGCACAAATCCTTTTGCGTCCGTAACAACAGCACACAAAAGTTTACAGTCTGTCTCTACATATTTTTTCAGGATTGCCCTGTCTTCCTGTTTAATCTTATTTTCTTTTATGTAATGATTGATATGATAATTTCCGTAAGAAACATGTGTCGGTTGTTTTTCATCTCTTATAAGCGGATTCAGTTCTGCAAAGATTTCTGCAAGATCATTTTTCGCACTGCTGTCAAGGTTGAATTCTGTCACACCTTCCTGACTTTTTTCATATACATAAACAGCAAGAATATCCTGCCAGTTTCTTACAAGAAGTGAATCTGAAGAAGCAGTCAGTTTATTGCTTCGTGAATCACTGGAATCCGTAAGTTTGTTTTTTTCTTTATATTCTTTTTCTATCTCATCCATTACAGAAGAAAAATCTTCAGAAAAAGAAAGCTGATAATTATTTTTCAGACTATCCAGATAGAATTCACGGCCGGCATGCAGATTCGCTACCATACTGCTGTAATACACAGGAGTACCTTCCCGTCCCGGTTCTGTTCCATCAGAAATATCCGGCTGCTCACTGTCAGCATTGCTGTTTTCTTCCTTAAGCTCTGCTATCCTCTTTTCCATCTGTACAAGCTTTTCATAATTCGTTATATGTTTTTTCTGTTCTTCTGCAAGCTTATCATATGCCTTACGCAGAGCTTCTACTTTCGGCTCATGTTTCAATGTAAGTGTTTCTTTTGACAGCTGTTCAATCTCGTAAATCAGTTTTTTTACAGTCTGATCATCAGGAGTCGGGGTTGGTGTTCCCGTAGGTCCTGGCGTTACACTCGGCATAGGTGTCACACTTGGTTCCGGTGTTATGGTCGGTGCAGGTGTTGTACTTGGCTCCGGTGTTACACTTGGCACAGGCGTCACGTCAGGTTCCGGTGTCCCTGTGGGCTCAGGAGCTGTAGTAGGAACCGGTGCTTCCGTAGGAACAGGCGCAGCAGTCGGTACCGGTGCTTCCGCAGGAGCAGGCGCCGTTGTCGGTGCAGGTGCCACTGTCGGCAGCGGCACTGCAGTTGGTTCAGGCTTTGCCGGTTCCTGTGAACTTCCATCTCCAATATCCAAAAGTGCGGTTCCCTCAGCACCGTCTGCCATTACAGATACCGGTGTCGATAAAACCGTAGCTGATATCAAAGTAATACATAAATATTTTGTAAGATATTTGTTCTTCATTCTGGTAGAATAACTCCCTTCTAAGAACATATCTTTATTCCCCTACATAAAGGTATGC